>Ga0180434_10000712_pt1 | contig 48848 bp, 36 predicted proteins | sample SS_ome_7_FD_132453 | JGI IMG/M metagenome (GOLD analysis project Ga0180434, IMG submission 132453) | Hypersaline lake sediment archaeal communities from the Salton Sea, California, USA - SS_1_D_2 metaG | ecosystem: Environmental > Aquatic > Non-marine Saline and Alkaline > Hypersaline >... | reverse complement strand
TTATTCTTTCAAGTCCGACCATGGCGGGGAATTCGTTCAGGAGCCTCGAAATAAGCTTGATGTCGGAAGTTCTTTCCTTGGGGCAGCCGAAACAATTAAGCATAAGATGCGGTCCAAAGCCGTAATCGTTCCCGTTAACGTTCATTCACGCCCTCCTTGGAGAGATGAATCAGCCTCACAAAAACCATTTTAAAGCTATTTGGGAATTTGTCAAGAAATCGGCGGAGTTGTAGAATATGCTGGGTTATAACATGAGCATGAAAAGCGGCGAATTTGACCGGCTGCGGCGGCTGATGGTGGATGCACAGCTGATTTCCCGCGGCATTTCGGACAAGAGGGTCCTTGACGCCATGAGTAAGGTCCCAAGGCACCTCTTTGTTCCCGAAAGGGACAGGGCCGCGGCATACGAGGATTCGGCCCTGCCGATCGGCTCCGGCCAGACAATATCACAGCCTTACATCGTGGCCGTCATGACGGAGCTGCTCGGACTGAAGGGCGGCGAAAGGGTCCTTGAGATAGGCACAGGATCCGGCTATCAGGCGGCGGTTCTGGGCCTGCTGGCGGGCCAAGTGTTCACGGTTGAAAGGATTGAACTTTTAGCCCGAGGAGCCGAAAAAACGCTGCAGGAGCTTGGATACCGGAACATCAAGATCTTATCAGGCGACGGAAGCCTGGGACTTGAAAGCGAGGCGCCTTTCGACGGCATCATAGTCACGGCGGCATGCCCGGAAATTCCCCCCCCTCTTCTTGATCAGCTCGCCGACGGCGGAAGGCTTGTTACCCCGGTGGGAGAAAGGCATCACCAGGTGCTTATCAGGGCCGAGAAGCAAAAAGGCAGGATTGTCGCCTCGGACACCATAGGCTGCGTTTTCGTTCCCCTTCTGGGTAAATTCGGCTGGCATGAGCCGGGTTCACCTTGAAAAGGAAAATAATCTGTGCTATCCTAGACACTCGTGCAAAAGGAGAGGTCAACTATGGCTGAAAATAACAAGGAAAAGAAGGATCTGGAGGCCACGTCCTTCGGAATGGGCCCAAAGGGCTCCGGAGACATGGAGATAGACTCCATAATCAAGGAAGCGCTCGAGGAAAGCAAAAAACTCGAGGGCGGCGAGAAGAAGGAATCTCAGGCTGAGTCCACGATGAAAGGCACCCACATGGAGAAGAAGCCCGAAGCTCCCGAGAAGAGGGCTGAACCTCAGCAGCAGCAGAAAAAGAATGCCCCCGCTTACGACGCAACTTTCAAGGGTTACAAGGTCGGGGACATAGTCAAGGGAAAAATAGTGAAGATCGATCCGGCCGGCGTGCTTGTTGACATAGGCTACAAGGCGGAGGGGCTCATTCTGCCCGGCGAGATGTCAGAGAAGCCCGGAGGCAAGGATTCTCTCGATGTCGGCGAGGAAATCAAAGTGTACATCGAGAACCTCGAGAACAGGGACGGCTACGTGGTCCTGTCAAAGAAGAGGGCCGATTACGAGGGAATGTGGAGGTCGGCCTACAGCGCCTACAAGAGCAGAAAAGTGCTTGAGGCCAAGGTCACGTCAGCGGTCAAAGGCGGACTGGTCGTGGACTGCAGGTTTGACCCCGACAACGGCGGAGAAGGCATCCGCGGATTCATTCCCGCGTCCCAGGTCAAGAAGAAGACCGACGACAAGCTTGAGGCGTTCGTCGGAAAAACCCTTCCGATAAAGATCATAGAAATTGACAGGCGCCAGGGAAAGGTCGTTCTATCGCACAAGCTTGCCGCCGGCGAAAAGCAGAAGTTCGAGGTGGACAAGGTGCTTGAGGAACTTGAGGTCGGCCAGGTCAAGCACGGCGTTGTCTCAAGCATCAAGAGTTTCGGGGTGTTCGTTGACATAGGGGGGGTCGAGGGGCTGGTTCACTTGACGGAGCTGTCCTGGAAGAGGGTCAATCACCCGGGCGAGCTGGTGAAGCTGGGAGATGAGGTTGACGTTTTCATCCTGGGTGTGGACAAGGTTAACAGGAAGGTAGCGCTGGGGATGAAGCAGCTTCAGCCGGATCCCTGGGTTCAGGCAAACGAGCTCTTCAAGGTAGGCCAGATCACAAAGGGAGTCGTCAGGAGGCTGGTCAAGTTCGGCGCCTTCATCGAGCTGGAGGGAGGACTGGAGGGCCTCTGCCACATATCAGAGCTGTCATCGAAAAACGTGCAGCGCCCCGAGGACGCGGTCAAGCCGGGCGACGAGGTTGAGGTCAAGATACTCAGAATTTTGCCAGACGAGCAAAAAATCGGTCTGTCAATAAAACAGGTGGCGATGGACAGGGAGAAGGAAAAGGCGAAGAAGGCGGAAGAGGAAAAGGGCAAGGTTACCATAGAGGACGTCCTTAAGGACAAGAACGACAAAAAGTGACCTTCCTCGACAAACTGGACAAGGCATCAAAACGCAACAACAGCCTGCTATGCATAGGCCTCGACATAGACTTAAGCCGCATTCCACAGTTTCTGCTCAACATGGACGACCCCATTTTCTCGTTCAACAAGGCGATAATCGACGAGACCAGGGACCTGGTCTGCGCCTACAAGCCGAACATAGCCTTCTACGAAGCCTACGGAAATTACGGCCTTGATTCCCTCAAAAGGACAATAGAGTACCTGTCCGACGTCCCGGTAATCCTCGACGCGAAGCGCGGCGACATCGGACACACCGCGGCAGCCTACGCGAAGGCGATATTCGACGTCTACAAGGCAGACGCAACGACCGTCAATCCCTATATGGGCCGCGATTCAGTGGACCCTTTCATAGAATACGCCGACAAGGGCGTCTTCGTCCTTTGCCTCACCTCCAATCCTGGGTTCAAGGACTTCCAGCTCATCGGGGACGAAGAGCCTCTATACATGTCGGTGGCAAGGAACGTGAAAAACTGGAACAGGAACGACAACTGCGGGCTCGTAGTGGGGGCGACCATGCCGTCAGAGCTGAGAGACCTCAGGAGCTTTGTGGGCGACATGCCTATTCTGGTCCCGGGTATCGGGGCGCAGGGGGGAGATGTTCAGTCCACCGTGAGGAACGCGGTCAACAAGAAGGGGAACAGGGCCGTGATAAACTCATCCAGATCCATAATTTACGCTTCCAACCGCGAGGATTTCGCGAGGTCCGCCAAACTGGCGGCAAGAAGACTGAAGGACGAGATCAACTCCTACCGCTGGCTGGGATAGCTGGCCACCACCCTTGAAGCTATGCCTCCCCTCGGGGCGAACTCCCCTATCACCTGAGCGTTCTTGGGCCGGCATGCCGCGACCACATCATCAAGTATCCTGTTCACGGAATTCTCCTGGAATATTCCCAGGTTCCTGAAGGCTAGCATGTACATTTTAAGCGACTTAAGCTCCACAAGAAGTTTGTCCGGAACGTATCTGACGGTTATCTTCCCGAAGTCCGGAAGCCCCGTCTTCGGACAGACAGAAGTGAACTCGGGATTAACATGCTCAACAACATAATCCCGCTCATAGTTGTTGGAAAAGGTCTCAATGCCGGGAAGCTTCGCCTTTATGCCGGCCTTCGCGTGCTTGTCGTTGTATTTCTTCATATTTCTCCCTCATCTATCTTTCTGAGTATCATCAGCTCGTTGGAATCCCCTTCCGCCGCGGGCCTGTTGTGACCCTTGACCGCCTCAATAACTTCCTCTTCCACTCCGGCCTTTCTAAGGAGCTCGACCGCCAATTCCGCGTGATCCCTGTGAACCCCTGCCCTTCCTCCCCCGGCGGCAAGCCTGTCGTATAGCACCGGAAAGGCTCCTCTCAGCATGACGAGAAAAGTCCTGTCCAGTATCCCCATCCTCGAGAGGCCCTTCCCCACGTCATGCAGAAGAGACGCCCTGACAAGCGTCCTTTCGTCGATCTTGTAGCGATGCCCCATGAATATTTCCAGCGCCCTCCGGGCTACCATGACAGAGTGTTTCTGTATGTCCTCAGGCAGCTGGTCAAAGAGGGCGGCCTCCGAAATCTTCAGGTACTTTCTGGTGAAGTTCCTGTCATCCTCGGTCATCCTGGACTTCAGCGCGAAAATGAATTGCTTGAGCCTGTGGACGACCCTGTTAAGCATTCGCCGCCTTCTTTAGCCCGGAAACGAATTTCCCGATGGATTTCAGGGAAGCCTTTTTCTCGATGAGCTTTACTATCGCGCTCCCGACTATCACGCCGTCGGCAGAGCGCGAAGCTTCCCTTGCCTGAGCCGGGCTGGAGACCCCGAACCCGACGGCGATCGGCTTGTCGGTAAAGGCGCGCAGTCTTTTCACGTTCTCCCCTACCGCGGACGACAGAGACTTCCTTTCTCCGGTAATGCCCAGAAGGGAAATGAGGTAAATGAACCCCGAGGATTTTTCAGCTATCGTCCCGAGCCTCTCATCCGTGCTTGTGGGGGCGGCGAGAAAGATGGTGTCGATCCCATTCGCGGCTCCGGTGAGCCCGGAGGATTCATCAACGGCAAGGTCTGGGCTGATTATGCCGTCAACCCCCGCCCTTCTCGAGTCCTCCATGAACTTCTTCAGACCGTACCTGACGATCAGGTTGTAACTTATCATCAGGGCGATGGGCACTTCAGACTTTTTCCTAAGCCTGGAAACCAGTCTGAGGACATCGTCAACGGAAACGTTCTTCCTCAAGGCGCGAACGTGGGAGGCCTGGATTGTCGGGCCGTCGGCCAGCGGGTCGGAGAACGGAACGCCGAGCTCTATTATGTCGGCTCCCGCTTTCTCCAGGGCGTGAACGAGCTTCTCCGTTTCCTTAAGGCCCGGATCTCCCGCAGTTATGAAAGTAATAAGGGCCTTCTCGCCGCTCTTCTTAAGCTCTTCAAATTTAGAGGATATTCTTGACTTCATTTACGTCCTTGTCTCCTCTTCCGGAAAGGCAGACGACAATTATTTGACTCCTGTCCATTTCGGACGCCAGCTTCTTCAGATGATATATCGCGTGCGACGGCTCAAGGGCGGGGATTATACCCTCAAGCTCCGACAGCATCCTGAACCCCTCAAGGGCCTGCTTGTCCGTCACGGAAATGTACTCCACCCTTCCCGTTTCCTTGAGATAGCTGTGCTCCGGTCCCACCCCGGGGTAATCGAGCCCGGCGGAGATTGAGTGGGTAGGAAGGACCTGGCCGGTTTTTGACTGAAGAAGGTAGCTGTACGAGCCGTGGAGAACTCCGGGCGCCCCCTTAATGAGAGTCGCGCAGTTCTTTCCGGGTTTCGGCCCCAGGCCGCCCGCCTCAACGCCCACCATCCTCACGGCGGCGTCATCCAAAAAAGGATGGAACAATCCGATGGAATTGGAGCCGCCGCCCACGCAGGCTACCAGGCAGTCCGGCAGCTTATTCTCGGCCTTCATAATCTGGCCTTTGGCCTCCCTGCCGATGACGCACTGGAAATCCCTGACCATGCGCGGATACGGGTGAGGCCCGACGCAGGATCCCAGGCAGTAGAATGTATCCCTTACGTTTGCCATCCAGTCCCTTAAGGTCTCATTGATAGCGTCCTTGAGGGTCCTGCTGCCGGACTTGACCGGGATGACCGTTGTGCCCAGAAGCTCCATCCTGAAGACGTTGAGCGACTGCCGCCTGATGTCTTCCTCCCCCATGTATACAACGCACTCGAGGCCGAAGAGAGCGGCGGCCGTGGCGGTCGCCACGCCGTGCTGGCCCGCCCCCGTCTCGGCAATGATCCTTTTCTTGCCCATCCTCTTCGCCAGAAGTATCTGTCCTACGGTGTTGTTTATCTTGTGCGCTCCCGTGTGGCACAGGTCCTCGCGCTTCAGATAGATCTTCGGGCCGCCAATATGCTCCGTGAGCCTGGCAGCGAAATAAAGAGGCGTCGGCCTGCCGACGTAATTCTCAAGATAATACTGCAGTTCAGAATTGAATGAAGGATCATCCTTGGCCCCGGCGTAAGCTTCCTCAAGCTCAGTTAGCGCCGGCATGAGGGTCTCGGGAACAAAACGCCCCCCGTAAGGCCCGAAATGGCCGGTCTTATCGGGAATATCGCTATAAAGCCTCTCAGACATGGTGGGGTAATTATATTAGATATTTATATGGCGCGCAAGCATGGGGGAAATTGAAAAATACGCCGGGCCAGTATATAATAGTAGCCTTGTAATGAAGGAGAAATAACAATGCTTTGTCAGAACTGCAACAAGCGCGAAGCGACTATACACATAACCAGGATAGTGAACGGCAAGAAGACCACCCAGCATCTGTGCGGGAAGTGCGCGGCCGAGCTGGGCCTGGCTCCCGGAGCGGGCGCGCCGTTCCCGGGATTCGAGGATTTCGGCCTTCCCGGGATGTTTGAGTTTCCCGATGTTTTCTCCTCCCTTCTCAGAAGGCGGCCGTCACAGCCGGCCATAAACTTCTTTTCTCCGGAAGCTCAGAAGGTTGTTGACCTTGCCAGGGACGAGGCAAAGCGCCTTTCGCACGACCATGTTGACCCCGAGCACCTTCTTCTCGGGATAATAAAGGAAGAGGGCGCCGCGGCCAGGGTCCTGGAAGAGCTCGGCGTCAAGCCGGTCGAGATATTCTCAAACATAGAGTCGCTCATCGGCCAGGGCAAGGAGCAGCCCGGGAAGATCACGCTGTCTCCAAAGACCAAGAAGGTCTTCGATCTGGCCCTCAACTCCGCCCGGGAGATGGGCTCGCCCTATGTGGGCCCGGAACATCTTCTTCTGGGAATACTGGCAGAGGGAGAAAGCCTGGCCTCTCAGGCGCTTCAGAAGAGAAAAATTAAATATGAAGATGTCATCGAGCACTTAAGCAGCGGCCCGTCATTCGAGCCGTCGGAAGAGGAAGAAGGTCCTTTCGCCGGGATGTTCGGCCCAGGAGGCATGCCGGGATTGGGCATGGGAAGGCCTCAGAAGCCTCCAAAGACTGCCCTGGCCTCATTCGGAAAGGACCTCACCGACATGGCCAAGGAAGGTCAGCTTGATCCCGTAATAGGAAGAGAAAAGGAAATAGAAAGGGTCATAAGGATACTTTCCAGGCGGACCAAGAACAATCCGGCGCTCCTGGGTGATCCGGGAGTCGGAAAGACCGCCATAGTAGAGGGGCTCGCGCAGAAGATAATCGAGGGCAAGGTTCCTGAAGCCATCAAGGACAAGAAAGTGATAGCGCTCGACCTCGGAGGCATGGTCGCCGGAACCAAATACCGCGGGGAGTTCGAGGCCAGAATAAAGAAGGTGCTTGACGAGATACTCAAGAAGAAGAGGCAGATAATACTCTTCATAGACGAGCTCCACACGCTTGTGGGAGCGGGCGGCGCGGAGGGGGCCATAGACGCGGCCAACATGCTCAAGCCGCCGCTGGCAAGGGGCGAGCTTCAGGTAATCGGGGCCACCACGGTGGACGAGTACAGAAAGCACGTGGAAAAGGACGCGGCGCTGGAGAGAAGGTTCCAGCCCGTGATCGTCAATGAGCCCACTATGGACATGACGATCGAGATACTCAAGGGCATCAGGTCAAAATACGAGGAGCATCACGGCGTCAAGATACCCGACGCGGCGCTCGTCGCCGCGGCCACACTTTCCAACCGCTACATTTCCGACAGGTTCCTGCCGGACAAGGCGATCGACGTCATGGACGAGGCGGCGGCAAAAGTGCGCCTCAAGGACATAGCATCGCCAAAGGAGCTCAAGGAGATAAGGCACGAGCTCGAAACTGCCAAGAAGGAAAAGGAAGAGTCCGTCGCCGAGGAGAAGTACGAGAAGAGCGCCTCGCTCAGGGACAAGATCTCCAGGCTCGAGGAGAGGGTCAGGAAGATGGAGGAGGAGAGCAAGAAGGAGCGCGGAGGCGAGGAGCTGACCGTCACCGAGGACGACATCGCGGAGATCGTATCGGACTGGACCGGCATCCCGGTTGTCAAGCTTACGGCCGCCGAGACGGAGAAGCTTGTTCACATGGAAGCCGAGCTCCACAAGAGGATAATCGGCCAGGACGAGGCCGTAACGGCCATATCGCAGGCTATCAGAAGGGGGAGGGCCGGACTGAAGCCTCCCCAGAGACCGCTCGGTTCGTTCATATTCGCCGGTCCCACCGGCGTCGGAAAAACTGAAGTCGCAAGGCGCCTGTCCGAATTTCTGTTCGGAACTCAGGAAGCTCTCGTCAGGATAGACATGTCGGAGTACATGGAAAAGCACACCGTGTCGCGGCTCATAGGAGCTCCTCCGGGCTACGTCGGATACGACGAGGGCGGAGCGCTGACCGAGGCGGTCAGGAGAAAGCCGTATTCCGTTGTGCTGTTCGACGAGATAGAGAAGGCGCATCCCGACGTCTTCAACATACTGCTTCAGATACTTGAGGATGGCAGGCTCACCGATTCAAAGGGCCACGTGGTCGACTTCAAGAACACCGTGATAATCATGACAAGCAATGTCGGACAGAGGGAAATCGTGGCCCAGGGAGCCATCGGCTTCATGGCACGCGAGGACAGGGAGGCCACATACGAAAAGATGAGGGACACCGTTCTCGACGACATGAAAAAGTCGTTCAGGCCGGAGTTTTTGAACAGGATCGACGAGATAATAGTGTTCCATCCGCTGACCGAGACCGAGCTCAAGCAGATAGCCAGGCTAATAGTGGAAGATCTCATCAAGCAAGTCGAGCAGACGGGCAAGCATCTGGATGTCTCGGACAAAGTGGTGGAAGCGGTGATCAGGGAGGGGCACGATCCGAAGTTCGGCGCCAGGCCCCTGAAGAGAGCGGTCCAGAAGCTAATAGAGAACCCCTTCTCAAATCAGATAATCGAGGGCAAGTTCAAGGAAGGCGACACAGTCGTGGCGGAAGTTGAGAACGGCAGGATAACCTTCAACAAGAAGAAAGCCCTGAAGAAAAAGAAGAAATAGCTCCTAGTACCCGGTGCTGAAATCAAGAATCTTCGTGATCTTCTCCTGAGCGAACGGTGTTTTGGAGAGCATCTCGACCGCCTCGGCCCTTGTAAGGTTCTGCTTCGGTTCAAAGTTGGCCCCCTCAAGGTACTTGAGCAATCCGGCGTCCTTCGCCGCGGATACCATTTTTATCGCCCAGTGATCAAGCGCCATGTCCGGGAACGGCTTTTCGTATATCGCGTCAGGCTCGGAAAGCTCGGCAAAACGGGAGACGACAATGGTTCCCTCCGCCCTGTTGATGTTGTTTCCGGGACGGAAAGTTCCGTCAGGATATCCCAGGACCATTTTCCTCTCAACCGCCGCCTTGATGAACCTGGCAGCCCAGTGCTCCCTGGTGACATCGCTGAAGATTTTGTCCTCCTTAACCATCGGAAGGTCCCTGACCGCCGCTCTCATAAGCATCGTCGTGAGCTCCGCCCTGGTGATTTCCCCGTCCGGCCTGAACGTTCCGTCGGGATATCCCAGGACCAGACCTATTGCCGCGATAAAGCCTATGGGTTCCCTGGCCCAATACGACGGGGGAACGTCTGAAAACGCCGGAAGATTCAATATCTTAACCCTCTCGGACTCAAGCTTTCTGCCGGCCTCGTTCACCGCCTCAAGCGTGACGGAGTTCTTGCCGACGGAATCGATGTTCACTTCAACGGAGAACACGCCGCCCACAACTTCCGATGTTCTTCCCGCCGCCGAAACAACGGCCACGGACGCCTCCACTTCACCCGTCAGGACAACCGATCCGCCGTATATCACGATCTCGGTTCCCGGATGGATCGCCTTGAAGTACTTAACCGGAGCCGCCGGAGGAGCTTCGGGAGGAGACTCCCTGAAGATGCCCGTTGAAAATGAAAAATAATGAGTGTCGTTCTCAACGAGCGAGCCGAACTGGTGATAGGCGTAGTCAAACTCAAACCCTTCCCAGAAGAGCCCGACTCCCGCCGTAAGATTGTTGTCTATGCCGATGTCTCCGTCGCCGGACGCGACCGCGTCCTGGTCTATGCCGAGTCTCAGCGCGAAGTACTCCGCGGGCCACCATTCCAGCCCCAGATGCGCCAGCCCCGGCCTGCTCCTGGTGCTCATCTCGGAATCAAAATCAACGTAAAGCTCATGGTCGTAGAACTGCCACGGGGAATTCCATCCGATAATTTTGGCTCCGACTCCGACCTTCCACAGCGCCGGAATGGATTCCTCGATGCCGGACGTCCAGCGGAGGACGCCGCCGTTCGACTCGGTCAGTATGTTCTGGCCGAAAGCCCCGACATAGACCCAGGGAAGTGGAAGCCACTTGGCTCCGAGGTCCACGTCCATTCCGCTCGCAAGCGCCTCATGGGACCCGCCCTTGAGCTCCTGATTGAAGACCTTCAGGCTCGCTCCAACGAATACGTCATCCAAAGCGCTGTTCCTTACCAGGCTGGAGAGAGCGCTGCCGAAAGAAAATATGCCGACCGACGAGACATATCCTATGGCGCCCTCGTCCGTCGGGAGTATCCTTCCGGTGTTGGGATCGCGGTAAGAAACAATCTGGCTGTCCCCTATGTCGGCCCGTAGGTACCCAATTCCTATCGCCTCCCTGCTGAATGCGTGGGAGAAACCCAGAAGCGTGTAGTTTATCTCTCCGAGAAGGCTGGCGTACATGGACGTCATCTGCCAGCTGCGGGTGAGGCCGAGGCCGGCAGGATTGATGAAGACCGAGTTGCAGTCGCTGGCCAGAGCGGTGTACGCCCTTCCCATGCCAAGCGGCCTGGCTCCGACCCCCATTTCCGTCGGGTCGATCGTCGCCTTGATCGAGAGCGCCGGCGAAGCGGTCGCGAGAACAAGAAGCGCGATTATGCCTGCCTTATAAGCAAAAGACAAGAATACCCTCCTAATCCAGCACTGTCATGTTGCAGGTTCCAAGAACCTTCCCGCCTCCGACGAGCTTAAGGACGTATATTCCATTGGGGGGCGTTTCGCCGAAGTCGGTGATTCCGCCCCAGTATACCTCATTGTATCCGGCGTGGCCACCTTCGGTCCCCGACGGATATTCCCTCTTCCATATGAGGTGGGCGGCTATGTCATAAAGATACAGAGAAACCTTGAAATCCTTGGTGAGATGATAAGCTATATAGGTGCCCTGTCCCGATGCGGGAGAGAACGGGTTCGGGAAGTTAAGTACGGGGCCGATTACGTCTATGTCGTCAAATACCCTGATCCCCGTCCTGACCTCCTCGGTTGAATTCGAGGAAGGCGGAAGATCATACGCCCTGAGGACCAGAGTGTAGGTTCCCTCCGGAAGCGCCTCCCCGGGAGGGATCGTGTGTTCAAAAGTTCCGGTTGTAGTGTCAAAAGAGGAGCCGGGGGAGCCCGAGTACTTGCTCACCGCGTTCGCTGTGAGCTCGATCGTCGATATTCCGAGCGGATTTCCCTCATCGCTTATCAGCGCGGTTATCCTGGGGGTAGACCTGATTATGTCCCCGTTGAATACCGCCCTTCCGTCTATCATGAAATCGGATATGGTGGGAGGAACCGCATCGGGAGGCGGAGCGCCCGTTGAGAAAGTGATTGTGTAGGCAACAAGCATGGTATTCCCTGCCGGGTCGGAGGCCGTGGTCTCTTCGGTCACCCAGTAAGTCGTGCTGTACTGAAGCACTCCGAGGTCCACCGTCATGCTGTTAGTGCTCCAGCTGAAGTTCTGGGCCGTGGTTGACGGATATATTCCGAAGGCGTTCTCCGCGCTTTCCTGGCTCATCGGTTCGCTGAAATTCAGCCGGATGTCCAGGAATATGCCCGAGCCGTTGATCGAGTGTGACTCTACCGTAGGCGGAATGGAATCAATTGAGGTAGCCGAGGCGGTAACATAGCCCGCAGAGTAATTATCCGCGGTGTCCACCGAAAACGCCGAATAATAATATGTTGTCCCGTTAATAAGCCCGGAATGAGTGCGAGTATCAAAGCTTGATGGAGAAGCCGCGCCAAGATAGGCCCTGGCTCCGGAGGTCGGGCTGTCCGGGAAGATAGAATCCGTCCTGTACCTGACCTCAACGCTGGCAAGGTCCGCTTCGTTGGTGTTCACCCACGTAAGCAGTATGTCTCCCGTAGGCTCGGAGTTCGCCTCAAAGCTTATCGGGGGGCCGGGAGGCATGAGGTCGAGAGGCAGATATGTCTGGAAAGCCGGCCCCATGTCGACGCCGTTTATGTCCCACTGATGAAAACCGCTGGCGGGCATCGTGTAGGTCTCAGAATTTCCGTAATATGTCGACCCTGTTATCGTTGAAGAGTTAAAGGCCCTGACGTAGATGACCTCTCCGCCGTTATCCGCCACATCAAGTACGAACCTGCCGTCATACGGGGGGAAGAAGTCAAATCCTATCTCGGACGTGGCAATAAGATACTCGTCTGCCGCAATATAATCCGGCGGGATCTTGCTGATAGGCTGGATCACGTTCCCGGAGCCGGTCCTTATTATCTGGACCAGATCCGCCTCCGGAGTTGCCTGCAGCCAGTTCCCGGCCTCGTCGGTTATTCCCTCGTCAGCCTGATCACCCGTGGTAATCTGAAGGTTGGTGGCCTGTGCCTCACACGATAGAAGGGCCAGAACGGCCAAGGCTAAAATCAAAATATTGAGTTTTGACGTTCTGCCTGTCACTTCTTTATGCCCACCTCAAAAGCCGGTTCGTTCGTTGCTTCACTGATGTTCCACATCTCGCCGTCGAAACCCCTGACATTGTAGGTTGAGGAGTTTCCGTAGCGTTCGGACTGCCCCGCCGTCGGGCCGTTCCAGGCCCTGACATATATCACGTCCCCTCCTCCGGCGCTGATCTGAACGTCAAACTTGCCCTCATCCCTGCTGAACGGAAAATTATACCCGACCTGAGACACGAGAAGCAGCTTGTCTCCGTGAGCCGGATCACCCGAAGCGCCCGGAGGATGAACTATCCCGCCGCGCGCCAGGATCACCTGAACAAGGCATCCGTCCTTAAGCCAGCCTCCGCCGGAATCCCTGACGCCCTCATCGGGTCCGCTCCCAGTTGTGATCTCGATGGACGCGGCGACCGCGGTCCCGCTCAGCAAAAGAGACATTATTAGGATAAAGCAGACACTTTTCATGATAGCCGCCTCAATAAGGTTTCGGATAATCCCAGTCAAATTGCGTCCTGCCCAGCCTCCTCTGGAACCAGTAGCCCGATCCGGGCCTGAACTTTACGTAAGTCGGCTGCTTCGCGGTCACCCAGGTGCCGTCATAAGGAGTCCCTGTGCCGTCAACAAGCCAGGCAATATCGTATTCGGCCACAACACAGGGATTCCACTTCCAGACCCTGTCCGCGTCCCCGGCGTTAAAGGACCCGGTTGCCCCGCTCTCGTACAGGTTTGAATCATCAAGCTCCACATCTACGGGGAAGCAGGTCCCGATGAAGTTCATCCCCGGCTCGAGGGACACTTCCCTGCTTGCCTCAGACACCATTCCGACGCATGTAACGGGAGCGGTCGAATGGCCCGTTCTTATTTGAAGAATGAAGGCATGATCGGCCTCAATTGATACATACGTCGGAGCCCCTCCCGTGTACCAAAGGCCGTCATACGGAGGCCCCACACCTTCAACAAGCCAGGCTATGTCGTATTCAGCAGGATTGTCAGGATTGTACCTCCATATCCTGTCGGCGCTTCCCGCGTTGTTGGCTCCGGTAACCTGCGACCCGATTACTGAAGATATATCGGTGCCCTCCGGAAGAAAAGGAAGGGAGAGCTGATTTATGCCCTCCTCAACCTCAAAATCGAATTTTCCGGCTATACCCGCGGCAAAACTAGTGGAGCCAGTGATGGCTACCCTGTAATATCTGACCTTACCATCCTGAGCGACAACCGCTTCCGAGGTCCACGGGGAGATGATATTATTGGCCTCTTTCGATGCGGCAGTAAAATCCGGATTAAAAGGATCCCTGTAGAAAACATCGGCAGGCCCTCCGCCCCACGACAATGATATCGCTCCGGTGACCTCATGCCTCCAGATCCTGAAATTGCCGAGCGAGCCTATCTGAAGGTCGCCGCTGGCCTCAACGGTGTCTTCCCCGCCGTACAGTATGCCGTTCCCTCCGAAATAAGAGGATCCGTCCGTGAATTCAGTCGAGCAGAGCACCGTTCCGCGGCCGTATGTCCCCACATAGGCCGAATCAGGCGCGTCGACGACAAGAAAGAACTTGTAGTCGGCGTCCTCGGAGAGGATGACGCTCGCCGGAACGCTCGCCACCTCGGTCATCTGATGCACTTCGTCGCGGTTCTCATCCACTACGAGCGACGCGGTCCAGCCTTCGGGCGAAGCGTATGAGGTCATGAATATCTGAGAAGTCCCGTTCCCGATATTCTCGATCGTCTTCGGGAAGTAGTAAAGCTCTCCGCCGGGGATCGATTCGGCGGCCGAGGTGGCATAAATGTTCAGGCCAAAGATCTGCGATATCGTCGCCGAGATAGCCGGGGTAGTGACCGTATGATCGCCGTAGGTCAGGAAAGCCTGGCTCTCAATGGAAGTGCCGGCGCTCGTGACCGCGAAGGCCGCCCCATGAAGAGAGGCGCAAAATAATACGGCGCATAAAATTGTTCTTCTGAGCATATCACTCCACGCTGACGGAAATATTTGTCGTGACACTGTCCTCTCCGCCGTACCTGCCTCCGTTATAGCCGACATAGGCGGGGCCGTCGCTGCCGGAAGACATTATATTCAGCGCTCCCCAGGTCCAGCTTCCCTTCCTGATGTCCGGCGGAGAAGATATCTCTATGAAGAAATTATAAGCCGAACCTTCGCTTATTGAAAGCGTTCCCGGGACAGTTTTTGATTCTTCTGCCTGATGCACGCCGTCCTTGTTCTCATCAACGACCAGCCTTACCCTTAGGTCAGTGCGGCCCCCTGAAAAATCAAGAGAAACCCTGTCAGTGCCGTTTCCCAGGTTATCAAGCTGGCATGAAGTGTATGAGACCTCTCCGGGGCTCACCTTGAGATCGACATTTTTTGGGGAAAGATTGAGGCCGAATATCTGCGGCACTCTTACCGCAACGGGCTTCGAAAGGTAGCGCTCGCTGCCGAACAGGACCTCGGAGCGGCTCTCTAATTTAGTTCCAGCGGGAGCCGCAAGCTCGGCGCAGGAGCTTCCGGCAAGGGCCGCGATGATAAAAAGCGCGCACGCAAAGCGGGAGAGTTTCATCTCTCCCCGCCTCTACTGTATGGTCACACCCCACGTCAGGCTCTGGTCGTCCTCCGTGGTCGTGACGGTCGCCTTCTCCCACTTTATGTAGGTGGCCTCGTTCGTTAGAACGAAGGTTTCCGTGCCGTTCGTGAGCGCTCCGATAGAGAACCAGTCATCGGTCTCGCCGTAAACGAAGCTGGGCGCCTCAACTGACGATCCGTACACGGTCCATCCGGTGGCATCGCCCTGGCCCGCGGTGATAGTGACATTGGTCTGCGAGCCGGTTGTGTTGACGTGATATCCTTCCGTATCATCCGGAACCTTGTCCACGATTATCGCGTCGGTGGCATTTCCGGACCCCGTGTTGCTGTAAGTAATGGTGTAAGTTATGGCCGCTCCGGGGACCGGGTCGTGCGGGTCGCCGGTGTAAAGTGTCGGCGCGTCAACCGTCATGACCCTCGTCAGGGTCATAATAGGCGCCTGGATTGTGATGCCGGCGACTTCCACGGAAGAAACGAATCCGGCATAAGTTAAAGCGTTGACCCCGATATATTCCGGCACTCCCGCAAGGGCGCGTCCGATGTCGGATGTGAGCTCGACCGTTCCGACCGAAGCGTCCGGGGACTCTGTCTCAAGGGATGACGGGTGGATACGGAAGCTGAAGAATATATGCCCGTTGTCAGGAAGAGACGTGCTGATGGATGATTTTGCCGTGCCTCCCTCTATGAAGTCCACGCTCCAGTTGCTCGCGGAACCAATGTAAATTATGTTCGCCTTTGTCATGGTGAAAGTAACGTCGGTGTTGCCCTCGTTTGTGACTCCAACCTCCCAGGTTACCGGAAGGCCCGGAGTGGTCCCCTGGTTCTCGGTGAGAACGGGGGCCGCGTACAGGCTGAACCCGGCCTCAGTGGTAATGATAAAGACCAGGTCATCCGTAGTAACCGTTACTTCCGCCGTGTCATTTGAGTTTACGAAGTCCAGGGTGTTGGAAGCTCCCTCGAACGTCACGAAGGTTCCCGTCGGGGTGTCGGTGGGGTTTCCGGTGGCGGAGTGCTCCTGGGCGAGCGCGCTTCCCGCCAAGAGAAGCATCAAGAAAATAATCAGCCCTGTTTTGATTTTCATACCTGTAATCTTCCCCCTTTTCGTTTAGCTCTTTACTTTATGTAGCAGGACCACTGAGCCCTGATCCACTGCCCGGGCTCCAGTTCGCTTCCCGCGTCAACCTTCTGCCATTTCACAAATGTGGCCGCGGCCGGAATGCTTCCTTCAGAACCGGGACTTCCCAGCGACACCCATCCGGAAGCGTCATACGAGGTGCCGGGGTTTGCCTCGGAAGTGTAATATATCACCCAGTTTTGATAGTTGCTTGAACCGCCGTTTCCGGTAGTGTAGCCCGCGGCAGTTACCTCAACTGTATCCTCCGGCTCTCCAATGTTCCACTTGAACGCCACCATGTTATCCGGAACCTTGTCAATAAATACGACATCGTCAGCCGTTCCGGTGCCTTCGTTCGAAACGTATATCAATACGGTGCAGAGTGAGCCCGGAACGGGATCATGAATGCCAAGCGCGTAATCGTCCGGAGAATCGATTGTGGATGTCCTTGTCATTGTCAGGACCGGAGTTTGTATCTTTGCCCAGTCAGAGCCGTAGCCTGACTCGGTTGTTCCCCCGTAATCAAGCCCGTTTACCCCCGTGTATCCGGAATAAAACCCGAAGTAGAATGAGTCGTCGTCTCCGGGAGCCGGATAATCTTCATCCGCATTGAGCCACAGATCGAGCCTGCCTATGGACGTATCGGGAGAATCCGCAGCCTCCGTGGAAGGCGTTATCTTTACCTCGTACGAAATTCCCTGATCCTCGGCAAGGGTCATTTCGGTTCCGCTTGCAATTTCCAGGGCCTCGTTAGTCCCGAGATAGAACGAGAAATCCCATCCGGCAGCCTCAGCGGAGAGCTCTGTCTCATAAGTTATCGTGTAGGTGAAAGGAGCGTTGCCTTCGTTTAGGAACAATAACGGCCACACCTGCGGAAAGCCCATGGTCGTGATTTTCTCTCCCGTTTCAGTGCCTATGGCGGTAATACCGTACTCGGCCGTCACCGTGTCGCTGAAGCCCGAATCCGTAACGAGGTCCCTGGGGTTGAGATTGATGTCCCGGTAATTTGACTTGACCTCGGCCGTCACCGTGCTTCCCGCCGGCGTGTCACCGGGATTGCCGTCGAAAACCTGAGTGAACGCCCCTGCCACCCCCGAAAGGAAAAACAGGATAATAAATGATATGAGAACAAGTTGAATTCTCTTCATCTGACTACATTCCTCCTTTACTGGAATATGCTGTTAATATCCTCTTATTTAAGGTAAACCGACCACTGTATCGTTCCATCGGCTCCCGCTTCCAGGGAACCCGTCTGGAACTTGATCCATTTCATCAGCGGCGCCTTAGTCGTATCAACCGCAAGCTCGCTGTCGTATGGAGGACCGATAGTGTCATTGTAGCCGGCATTACCCACGCCGCGGTACCATCCTTCCTGGTATGTCTCCTTGCCGGTGTTGGTGTTATAGTGCGTGAACGAGGGCGCTTCCTCCGTTGAGTAGTAGATGGCCCACGTCACCTCTCCGGTCATGGTCGAGGCGGTAACGTAGTTCAGGTTGGTCTCAGGCGCCTCAACGTTGATCTTATAAGCTACGCAGTCGTAAGGTATCTGGTCTATGATCGAAATGTTGGAGCCGTCGCCGGTTCCCTCGTTCGTGTAGGTCAAAGTGAAAACCAGAAGCGAGCCCGGCACGAAATCGTGATCGCCGCCCCAGCCGGTATAGTGCTCCGGAGACTCTATGGTCGATATCCTGGTTAGAGACATTATCGGGGCGTTGACCGTGACATCAAAATCCGGCACGCCGGCGCCAATGCCGCCGTATGTAAGATCATTGGCTCCGGTATATGTGCTTCCCAGGCCGCTTCCCGATCCGGAGTACCCGGTAGTAACATACATGGTCACTTCGCCGGTGCTCATGTCCGGGGCGTCAGCCTCGGTTGTCGCCGGAGTAATCTTAATCTCGGAGAAAATGTCGCTGTCCTCGCTTAAGGTGGGGGTCCATGGAATTCCCTGAGGAGCGCCCTGATGCCAGGCCTCTACGGTCCAGTTGTCGGAACCGCCCGTATAGGCTATAGCGGAGAAGGTGATCGTGGAGGTAAAGTCAACATTACCCTCGTTAGTAGCGGCAAAGATCCAGCTTTCTGTCGATCCGGGCGTCGTGGCGGCAGAATAAGGAGCATCGGGATTGCCTGTAGCGTAGAATCCAATAACGCTCCCGGCAATGACCTCGATGGTGCTGCCGTACTCTTCCGGCCTGTCGTTTTGAGCGGTATCCTTGTAATTCAGGGTGTTTTCGCTGCCTTCGGAAGTTATCCGGTTGCCGGATTCCGTGTCCCCCGGATTACCCGTGGTAACGTGATCGGCCGCCAGAGCACCTCCCGCAAGGGAAATCATAAAAACCATTCCCAAAAGAATAACTGCAGCTTTTAGCTTCATCTTTCTCCCCCTTCTTTCAGTTAAGTCAGTATTATCTGACAATATAACCCCAGGTTATCGTCTTGCCGTCATCTTCCGGACCTACTTCCGGTTTCTCCCACTTAATGAACGTGGCTGTCAAAGGAAGCGCCGGCGTTGAATCCTTGTCCCAGTGAGGATCGGATACTTCCAGTGTTCCCAGAAGGACCCAGCCATCCTTGTTGGCGAACGCCCTGCGCCCGGAAGCCAGCGACGCCTCCGTTGTGTAATAGACCTCCCATCCCAGGGCCGTGCCGTTGGCCGCGGTAATGGTTACATTGGCGACATCCGTGCTTGTCGCGTCAACGTGGCCGGCCTGATGCCCGGAAGGAACCTTGTCGATTATTATCGCGCTTTCAGCCGTTGATGTTCCTTCATTGCTGTAAGTCATCGTTATGGTGACTACGGAACCCGGTATGGGGTTATGAACATCATTGGTCTGATTGTACTGAGACGGCGCATCCGACGTTGAGACCCTTGAGATTGTCATGGTGGGAGCGGATACGTCGGTTTGGGTCACATCGTTTGCCAGGGCAAGCCCTCCGTAGGAGTTTCCGTTAGCTCCCGTGTACTGTCCGGCTGGATCAGATGATGTCTCAGCCGTAACGATAACAGTGGCGAGCGCGCCCGAACCAGCGGTCGCTTCCGGAGTGACGGCAAGCAGGAAGTGGGTAACTCCGTCTTCGGCGAGGTCTATGCTGGTTATCGGGCCGCCGTCCGGGATCTCATTGTCATCTGCGTCAAGATAGAACACTATTTCCCAGTCAGATCCGTAGTCGCCCGTGTAATCAACATGGTAGCTGAGCGAGTAGGAATCCGAAGTATTGCCGGAGTTCGTCAGGTCATACTGATAGTAAACAACAACGTTTGGATCGGTGGTCTTGTCATCATCAACCGGATCGACAAAGGCGAAGCCGTATATCGACTTGACCTCGGTCTCGAAAGTGGGCCCGTAAACAGTGGCCTTCGGATTGCCTGCTATGTCGCTGTAATCGATGAAGTTCTCAGACCCCTCGGCGGTTATTATCTGGCCGGCCGAAGTCCCGACAGCTTTCGCGGACCCCGAAAACAGAAGCACCCCCACCGCCGCGGAAATAATGAAAATCAATATTTTCTTGCTCATTGATCTCCTCTTCCTCCTTCCAAAATGAACCGGTTAATTATGATTCGTTCTTAACGTAAACCACAAGAGGCGTGGTCCTGACCACGTTTTCCACGTTGGTGGACTCCGCCCTGCTGGAGAAATAGCATCCCTCCGAGATTATCGGCCTCCCGAAGGCATGTATCCTGACCGCAGCCACAGAAGGGGCGGCCATCCCCATTAAACACGCGATAAGACAGAACGCCTTTGCCGTCTTCACCATAATACTCCTAGTTGGCGAATACCTTGACTTCCATAAGCTGAACGAAATCCCAGTTTGAATGCTTGTGGAAGAAGGGGCTTCCCTTCTTAATGTGCACCTTTATGTACCTTCCGTTGACGTCCTTGGCAGATACCGAGTGGACCTGCATCGGATCTCCCGCGTCGGAGCGGGAAAACGCGCCGTCCGCAGCATTAAGCCCTTCGGCGACAACCTTCCAGTCCTTGTTGTCTGAGCTCACGAGGACGCTGTAGTTCTCGGGATATGCCAGCTTTCTCCAGTAGGTCTGGACGTTCTTTATGGGGTAATTCTTTCCAAGGTCTATCGTGACATACTGATCGTCCGAGTATATCGATCTTGAGGTGGCCATGGCGGTGAAATAAGACGTTGAGCCGTCGGTCACCCTCGGAAGGACCGGCTTTGCGCTGTCCACGAACGGATCAGCGGGAAGCTCGGTAAACGTTCCGGTGACAGGCTTCTTTATGGCAATGTTGGTCGCCAGGGTCTCAAACCTTCCGAGATCCGAGGCTATGGTGTTGCCGTACAGATCGGTCGCCTCGACCTTATAATAGTAGCCTTTACCGGGATCAAGCCCGTAAATAGTGGCGCTGTTCTCGACTCCCGACTCCTGATTCGGTGCAACCCTTGTCAGAGCGCTCGGGTCATCGCCGTACACTACCTTGCCGGCCGTCGCGCCGATGCTTGTCTTGTAGAATATGACAGCGGTCTTGTCGGTCACCACATAGGCATCCTTGTCAATTATCGACATCTTCTGGTCCATGGCGGGAAAAACCTGAACTTCGGCAATTTTCACCCTGTCCGAGGCGGAGGAAACCCTGGCTCCCGCCGGAACCTTGATCTGAACGTAGCGCGAGCCGATCACCGCCCTCTTGCAAGACACCGACACGGCAAGCACGCCGTCCTTGCTGTCCAGCGCTCCGAGTGAGGCGTCAAGCCCCGTCGCTTCATCCTCCCAGTACTTGGCGTTGGTGCTTGTCCTGACGCTGAAGTTATCAGGATATGCGGACGCGTCCCAGAATATCTTAACCCTGTCGACATAGACCAGCTTGCCGATGTCGATCGTAAGATACTGGTCGCTTGTCGAAACGATGTTCGATTCGGCCGGCGTGCGCTTGCTGGCGTTAAGCACCCCGTCAGTGACCGCCTTGATATTGCCAAAAGTTCCTATGGCCGTCTTGGAGAGAGCCATGTTTGTTGCCGACTTGATGGCCACGACCGGGAGGTGGATCAGAAAAACAAAAAGTACGGCGAAAATGAAAGCTTTTCTCATGATACCGCTCATCCCCCTTCTTTGATTTTAGTGCCGCTTAATAGCTTACAACGACTTTCAGCGAGAGCTGTCCGTTAGGCCCTTTCGACACAGAAGGAATGGGATCGGACAGAACGAATTTCACTTTTGTAACATCCTCCTCGCTCCCGTAAGAATCCGCCCAGGCCCCTTTGGTCTCGTCGTAATAAAGGACCGAGGCGGGCGAACCCTTGCTCACCTTCACCGAATTCGGAAGAAGAACGGTGCCGTCCGGGATTGCATGCAGGATATTAACGTCATTGGCGAAGCCGTATCCGTTGTTGGTGTAATCAATTATGTACTCTATTGAGTCCCCCGGCACAGCCGCGTCAACAATTTCCCCCATGTGCCTGATAACGGCGCGCTCGCTCATCACAACGCTCGGGGCGGACGCGAAGTCGGAGTCCGCGCTTTCGTTGCCGGCGGCATCAACGGCCCTCACAGCATAATCGTAATTCTTGCCTGCCGTGGCGGTTTTATCCTCATAAGCAAGGGCGCCGACGGGGCTGGAGTTAAGCTTGGAAAAGCTGCTGCCGGCGGAAGGCCTTCTGTAAACGTTGTAGCCGTTGATCCCCACGTTGTCAGAAGCGGCTTTCCATGAAAGCATGACTTTTTCCCCGGGAACAGCGGTCGCGGTGAAGCCTTCGGGAGCGGTCGGAGCAACAGTATCTGCAAAAGATGAAGAAGAGATGGACAGGAAAACAGCGGAAGCGAGAAGCATTAGAACCAGAAAACGGGCCGGGACTTTAATAATATTCAAAGGCACTTGTTTCAGCCTCCTTTATCAGGTTTAGATGCTGAACCGCACTCTCCTTTTATTGATTTAGTTTCCCGAACTTCACCAAGTATAGTCAGCATTCCACGTTTTGTCAATAAAATTTGAGCTTCATTTATTTAATTATAACTCTATACGTAACGCCAGAGCTTTCGTCAATGTCCAGGTCAACGCAGTTCCATCTAATGTTTGTGACCGATTCATCGACCGCCTCGCCCGTAGGGGAATACCCGTAAGAGCTTCCGTCATCGTCTGAATATTCAACGGAAAGAAGCGCCTCGCCCGTCGCAGTGCCGATCTCATAGTCCGTGTAGGAAGGGATCTTGTCCACTATCTGCAGGTTCGCCGCAGGGGCAAATCCGTTATTTGTGTAATTAATAGTGAATATTATCGTGGATCCGGGAACGGCGTCTTCCGAACCCCCTCCGTAACCTCCCCCGGTCGGAGACTCAACCGTCATGGTCTTGCTCACTATTATGTTAGGCGGACTGGACTCGTTTGAATACTCGCTGACATTGCCAGCATTGTCCTTTGAGGCAACAACGTAATAGTATTCGTTGCCGAATGCAACGTTGACGTCGTTTGTCGCAGTCTCGGTCTGAGGATCCGTAATCCGCCTTTCGTAGCCCTCGCTTGATGTCGGGCTTCTGAGCCAGTAGTATCCTTCAAACCCGGATCCCGGATATTCATCGGTTGCAGCGCCCCAGCTCAGGGCGACGTACGCCGGCTGGGTCGAAGGCTGCGCTATGGCGTTGAGAGTGGACGGCACCTCGGGAGTCACGGTATCCGACTGGAAGTCTATCTCGCTCTCAAGATTTCCTCCGAACGACACCCAGTCCCCGCTGTATCCGGCAATGTCCCTGGCCCTTACCCTCCAGTGGTACTGAGATAAATTTGTCAGCCCTTCCAGTGTGATGAGGCCCGCTTCGGGAGATCCGCTGTAATACACCGCCTCGCCGGTCGCGTCCGGTACCCCCGTGAAGGACTGCGCCAGAAGCTTGTATTCAACCTCTGGATAAAGCGTTTCGACATTGTTGGGATCGCTTACGGTCACCGTGACGAGGGCCCTGTCGCTTGTCCACTCCCCCGTGGGTATCTCGGTTGCCCCGTCGGCCTGATACTGCATCAGAGCTTCGGGCGCTTCCGGGGTGGCATTGTTCTCAAAAGCGAACATCTTGCTTGAAAGCGGGTTAACGTAAAGATATCCGTCGCACACCACCGGCGATCTTATTTCGTAAGCTGCCCCGCTTGCCCCGAGATCATAGCTCCAAACCACCGCTCCGTCCGACGCGCGGAAGGCGTGCATGATGCCGTCTTCCGAGGGAGAGTAAACGTGCCCCATGGCGACCGCCGGAGAGTTTACGAGCGACGAGCCGACGTCAGTCGACCATTGAAGCGAGCCGTCGGACGCGGAGAGATTGAAGAATATGCCGTCGTCGCCTCCGATGTAAACGGACTCGCCGGAAACTGCCGGTATCTGATAGCCGTCGTAATGGAAGTCGGTCTCCATATTATATGACCAGGCAAAGTTCCTGGTTGAAGTATCAACCGCAATAATATCAGAGCCCATTGTTGTGGAGAAGAGCCTGCCGTCCCTGTAAGAGAACCCTTTCCTTGCAATGTGCGCCAGGTCAAGGCTCCATTTGAACTGGCCAGTCGAGGGATCGATGTCGGCCAGCCCCCCGGCGATCCACGCGGAACCGAGAAGCGGAACGTAGAGATCGTTGCCGACAATTGTCCCGGCCGCGTTAATTCTGTATACGCCGTTCGGAGCCTTGTAGCTCCAGACAAAATCTCCGGAATCGGCCTTAATCCCGAAATAATACTTATTGTCATCAGCGTAATTGCCGTAACCTCCCGCGTAGATCAGGCCCCGGCGCGCAACGGGTATCAATCCAACGGATGTAGCGCTGTCCTGAATGGCGTATGACCATCGGAATGACCCGTCGGAGGCATCGACGGCATATATGTCCTTGTAGGGCCTGCCGCCCCTTCCGTATCTGCATCCGCATACGATCCCTTTGTAGTAGCATAAAGCATGAGCTATGTGGCCCGTATAAGGAGCAGGCTCAAACCTGTGGCTCCACAAAAGATTACCTTCGGTGGCGTGAACGGCCATTATGTTGCTGCTTGTCGTGAAGAAAACCTTGTTCTCCGCGACTATAGGTGGGGTTTCGATGTTTGAACCCGCGTCGTAAACCCAGCGGAAAGAGAGCGGCGGATCAAGCTTCTGCTCGTAGGAATTCCCCGTAAGGTGAGGGTCCTGATGGAACTGAGGCCACGCCTTGCCGAGAGTCATGTCGATGCCCTCTACGGTTGAGCCTGCAGTAACGGAAACCGGGCCTGAATATCCGTCAACCTCAAAGCCCCTTCTGCCTGCCTCGACCGAATAAGTTCCCGCGGCGACCCTCAGAGTGTATGTGCCGTCCGAAGCGCTCTCGTCTGTCGCGTACATCCCTCCGAGAATATAAGCCTCGACCAGCGCTCCCGCGTGGACGGGCTCACCGGCGAGCGTCACCTCTCCCTTTATCCATCCGTCGCTCAATATCTCAAAGGCGGCGCTCAATCCCCGGCCCCGGTTGCCCGCGTTGTCCTCCGCCTCGATCGAAACAAAGCATGCCCCGGAATTGGACGACGGAACATCCCATACATATGATCCGTCGTCGGATTCTTCTGTTGCGATCTCTATCCAGCTCTCTCCACCGTCAGTTGAATAGTAAAGGGAAACGGGATCGGCTGTAAGTCCGCTTCCACCCTCTTCTGTCAGGACCCACCTCACTTCGAAAGTGCCTCCGCCGTTGATTACTTCCGCCGTCGGCGAAAGAACCGAGATCGCGGGAGCGGTCGTGTCAACTCCGAAGTCGCCCGCCTCTTCCGCGTTGCCTCCGAAGGACACCCAGCCGCTGAGAAGGCCGCCCGAATCTCTCGCTCTAACTCTCCAGTGATAGAGCGATCCGGACGAGAGCCCTTCAACGGTGACTGAAGCCGTTACCGGCGAGCCGCCCGTTGAATCAAAGCCTTCGCCCGTCGCGGTGATCGTTCCGTCGAAAGATTCGGAGGTGGGCCTCACCTCCGCCTCCAGGTACAGGGTGTCCCTGTAATTGGGATCGCTGACATCCGCCTTGAGAACAAGCGATGACGAATTGACCCATTCTCCGGTTGAGATGATGGTCAACCCGTCGGAGCGGTACTGATTGAGAGCATAGGGGTCTGCGGGAGAGATATCGCCCTCAAAGGCGTAAAGATTGGAGTCGCTGCTGCTGATATAAAGCATGCCGTTCAATATCGACGGCGTAGAAATTACGTCTTTGCCCGTCGCGAAACTCCATACAAAGCTTCCGTCATTATCATCAACTGCATAGATATTGTTGTCGTAAGAGCCGAAAAAGACAAAGCCGTTTGCCGCCGTAGGAGACGAAGTTATGTACCCCGCGGAAGTGAAGCTCCACTGAAAGACACCGGATGTGCTTACGGAGAAAAGACGGTTGCTGGTAGAGCCGACATACACAACCCCGTTTCCTCTGGATGCGCTTGAGTATATGTTGGAATCCGTTCCATAGCTCCAGAGAACAACCCCATCTTCGGTTAAAGCATACAGGTTGTTGTCATAATTGCCCACGTATACGGTAGAATCGTAATAAAGGGGGGACGCGTGAAAGTCGTGAACACACTCAAAGCTCCATTTAAGCTCGCCTCCGTCAGTTAGCGCGAAAAGCTTGTTGCTCGCCGAGGAGACATAGATCGCGTTCCTGTTCTTTGTGGGTGAAGAACGCGAACTGGAAGCCCCCATGTCGAAATACCATCTCATTTGTCCATTGGGGTCAAGAGCATAAAGATTGCCGTCCTGAGAACAGAAGTAGATGGTGCCGTCGGCAGCTAGCGGCGCAGACCTTACGAGCGAAGCGGTCTTGAAGCTCCACTTGAGAGTGCCATCATTGTCGTCTAGAGCATAAAGGTTGAAATCCGTCGAGCCCACATAAACCGTGCCGTCATACAGGCACGGCGATGAATCATTCATGAAGTTGCCGCCGAGATCGTAGCTCCATTTAAGGTCTCCCTCATTATCAAGGGCAATCACCTTATGATAATCTGTCGCGTAGATCCTGCCGTTCCTTACCTGGGGTGAGCCGAACCAGAACATGTCTCCCGTGTAATAGCTCCACCTGAGGACGAAAGGCGGGGAAACGGCGCTGTCCGGAGAATTGCCGGACTTCCACTTGTCCTGTTTGAAAGCGGGCCAGGCGGAAGCGACGGTCATATCAACGCCCTCCGCTGTTGAATTGATCTGGACGTTCACTCCTCCGGGGTAAGATTTCAACTCATAACCGGGAGCATGCACCTCAACGGTATAGGAGCCGGAAAGAAGCCCGGATATCACATAAGGCCCTGACCCCGTCCTTACAAAGCTTTCCCTGAACAGTCCGTTCTGCGAGGCGCTCACCTCAACAGAGACCGCGGCCTCGGGTGAAAGAGTGACGGTCCCGGATATCCAGCCGTCGCTGAATATATCAAAGACCCCGCTTGCGCAGTAGCCGATATTGCCGACGTTGTCTTCCGCTTCTATTGAGATCAGGCAGGTCGGGGAAGTGATCTTTGGAACCTCCCAGACATAAGATCCGTCATCCGCTTCCTGAGAAATTATCGTGTACCAGGAAGCGGCTTCATCGGTGGAATAATAGAGCGTCATCGGGCCGGCTATCAATCCGCTGCCGCTCTCTTCGGTTAGAAGCCATGTTATTTCAAAGGTCGATTCCCCGTAGAGAACATCCGATGAATCCGGGGAAAGAACTGTGATCGCCGGAGCGTTGGCGTCAACGCGGAAGTCATCCTCGTCCTCCGGGTTCCCTCCCCAGGTGAACCAGGAGCTCGGGATGGAATACTGATCGATAACCCTCGCCCTCCAGTGATATCCAAGAGGGGAATCCGCGATGCCCTCTACCGTCACCAGCACCTCAAGGGTCGATCCCCTCAGCCAGGAGAAGCCTTCTCCCGTTATCAGGCCGGTTCCGTCAAATGCCTCGTCCGTAAGCTTGAGCTCGACCTGTCCGTACAAAGTATCGGAATAATCCGGATCGCTCGCTTCAAGCTTGAAGACGACCGTGTCTTCATCCGTCCACTCTCCGGTGGAAATGGCGGTTATCGCGTCGGACTTATACTGGCCGAGAGAACCATCGGTAACTTCCGGGGTGCTGTTCGAGTAAAACGCCAGGAGTTTCTGGTAGTGGGATGTAACAAGCACCGTACCCTTTGCCGCCGCCGGAGAATAAGCCTCAAACTGCGCCGAGTCGACCGTATAGCTCCAATGAATTGATCCGTCGGAAGCCGAGGCCGCGTAAAGCTTGTCATCCATCGACGTAAAGAAGATCAGGCCGTTGATGATGAGCGGAGAGCATGAAAGTTCTCCACCGACCGGAGTGGACCACCTGAGAGAACCGTCCGATCTGTTAAGCGAATAGAAGTTCTGGTCCCTGCTGCCCACGTAGACCGCTTCTCCGGAAACGGAGGGAACATGATAGTAGTTGCCCCAGTGCTCCGTCCTGAAAGACCAGTTGAAGCCCGGCGTATCCCCGGGATCAAATGAATAGATCTTGTAATTCCCGTCTATGCCGTAGAGGCTTCCATCGTCGTAAATCACGCCTTTCTTGTCCAGGCCTCCCTTGAAATACGACCATTTAAGGTCTCCGGATCCCGGATCAGCGCTCAGTATGGAGCCCCAATACTGCGATTCTCCCCTGGTTGTAAAGTACAGCGCGTCGCCCTCGATCACGGGCGTTGACTCAACATGGCTGCCGTCTGTCTTAAGGCTCCACAAAAGCCTGCCGCTTTCGGCTTCCAGCGCAAAAATCCTGGTGCTGTCGCCGCCAACGCCGGCGCCGTAATACATAACCCCCCTGTACACAGCGGGGGATGCCGATGAACCTAACTGCTGGTTATAGCTCCATAAGAAGTCGCCGTCCTCGCTCACGCAGAATGCCCTGGTCGAAGCGGTGTAATACACTTTGCCGTTGTAATAACAGGGCGTCGACTCCGAAACCAGGTTGCCCGGGTAATAGGACCAGGCGATAGACCCGTCCGCCATGTCAATCGAAAATATTTTGCCGTCATTGTTGACAACGAACGCCTTGTCGTTGCCCACGCAGGGGCTCGATTCAATTTGAGGAATGGATACCTCCCATTTGAGGGAGAGCGGGAACTGGACCTGCTTGTCCGGGGAATTTCCCGTCATGTGATAGTCCTGGTGGTACTGAGGCCAGCCGCGGTCAACGGTAAGATCTATTGACTCGACCGTCGCGCCGGATGAGACTTCAACAGGGCCCGCGTATATTCCAGTCTCATAACCAAGCGCCCTGGTCTCAACGGAATAAGTGCCCGTCAGGACCTTGAGAGAGTAAGTGCCGTCGGACGAGGTCTCGGCGGAGCCGTAGGCCTCTCCCAGAATGTAGGCCTCTACCACAGCTCCGGAATCATCCGACTGAAGGAGCAGGTCGACCGTTCCCTGTATCCAGCCGCAGCTGAATATCTCGAATGTCTCGCTGACGCCCGCCCCTGTGTTCCCGAGGTTGTCTTCGGCCTCAACGGAGACAAGGCAGGAGGAGGAATTGACAGCCGGCACGCTCCATATGTAAGAACCGTCATCAGCCTCCCCGGTAGCTATCTCGGTCCAGCTGCCTCCCCCGTTTGTCGAATAGTAGAGCGAAACAGGATCGGCGATCAGGCCGCTGCCCCCCTCTTCGGTCAGGGCCCAGGTGACCTCAAAGGTCGCTCCGCCGTAAACGACCCCTGCTGCCGGCGTCAGCACGGTTATGTCGGGAGCCGTGGCGTCCAGCCTGAAGTCGTTCTCATCCTCCGCATTCCCTCCCCACGTAAACCAGGAGCTGGGAACTGAATATTGATCGATGACACGCGCCCTCCAGTGATAGCCGAGGGCGGAATCCGATATCCCTTCAACGGTCACTAGCACCTCGAGGGTCGTATCCCTCAGCCAGGAGAAGCCCTCTCCCGTTATCAGGCCCGTGCCGTCGAACGCTTCATCGGTCAACTTAAGCTCGACCTGTCCGTACAAAGTATCGGAATAATCCGGATCGCTCGCTTCAAGCTTAAAGACGACCGTGTCTTCATCCGTCCACTCTCCGGTGGGTATTGTCGTGACGGTATCCGCCCTGAACTGACCAAGAGAGCCGTCCGTCACTTCCGGAGTGCTGTTTGTGTAAAAGGCGTAAAGCTTGTCGTGATATGAAACGGTGTATATTGTCCCATGCACGACAACGGGAGAAAAGGTTTCCCATTGGGCGGCGCTTACCGAATAGCTCCACAGCGGGGTGCCGTCGGTGGCGGAGAGGGCGTAAATTTCGTTAGCCTGCGTAGTGAAAAAGACCATTCCGTTCTCAAGCGCGGGAGAACACACGATCTGCTCGCCGGCGTCAAAAGACCACTTGAGAGAGCCGTCGGAAAGCTCTAGGGCGTAGAATTTATGATCGCTTGACCCGGCATACACCGTTTCTCCGGAAACCGCGGGGACCTGATAGAATTCATAAAGGCCGTCGGTTAAATAAGACCAGTGCATGCCGGAAGAGTCGGTCCTCGCGGCAAAAATTCTTCCGTGCATGGTGGATCCGTGCGGCGACATTCCTAATAATTTGCCGTCCGCGTAAGCGAACCCGTACCGTGTCATTCCGCTGTTCTGGTATACCCACCTTTCTTCTCCCGTGTCAGGGTCAAGGTTTGCCCTGAATCCCGACCCGCCGCCCGATCCGTGAATGGATATATAGAGATTGTCCCCTTCAATTACCGGGGTGGAATCGCCGAAAAGCTGCGGATTGGGATAGCTCCAGACCAGTTCTCCGGTATCGGCGTCCAGGGCGTAATATCTTGACGCGCCCGGAAGCCCTGACTCGCTCGCCCCGAAATAAACAAGCCCCCTGTATACGGCAGGGCTGCATCTTGAACTTTGCGCCGCGTAAGCGTAGCTCCATTGAAAAACCCCGCTGTCCGCGTCAAAGCAGAAAAACCTGTATGCGGTGCCGTGATAGACTTTGCCCTCTGAATAGCACGGGGTCGTAAATGCGTAATTCCCGGACCCCGGGTAATAGCTCCACAGAACCGATCCGTCGCTTTCATCTAGGACCATCAGGCTTCCGTTTCTTCCCGAAGCAAACACCTTGCCGTCGGCGCAGCTGGGCGCGCTTTCAAGGGCGCTCCATTCGTAGATCCACTTTACCGAGAGGGGGAGCTGCATCTGCCTGTCGGGAGAGCTTCCCGTCAGGTGCCTGTCCTGATGGAACTGCGGCCAGCCTTTGTACAGCGTAAGATCGATCCCCTCCACCGTTGATCCGGCGGGAACATTGATGCCGCCGGCGTACACGTCGGTCACGTAGCCGGCAAAGCTTGCCTCAACTGAATAATTCCCGGTTGTCACTTCTATCAGGTAAGAGCCGTCAGAGCCAGAATATTCGGAAGTAAAGGTCCCGCCCCTGACGTATGCTTCAACAAGCGCTCCGGAATGGTCCGACTCGCCGTTCAAGGTCACCGCTCCCTTTATCCAGCCCTTGCTCGACATTTGAAAAACATCGCTTATATCCCTGCCGACGTGCCCGACGCCGTCCTCCGCTTCGACAGAAATGATGCAGGTGTTCGAATTTGCGAGCGGCACGTACCACACATAGAGGCCGTCGTCGGCCTCGCCTGTCGCTATTTCAAGCCAGCTGCTTCCTCCGTCGGTCGAATAGTAAAGCGAAATGGGATCCGCGATAAGTCCGCTTCCGCCCTCCTCGGTGACGAGCCATGCAACCTCAAACGTGGTCCCTCCGTAGACTATTTCGGACGTGGGGGTGAGAACCGTGACTTCCGGAACGTTCGCATCCAGGCTGAAGTCCGGCCCGGTTTCCGGGTTGCCTCCGAAAGCTATCCATGCGCCGGAAACACCCTGGGGATCCCTTGCCCTTGACTGCCAGTGATACTGGCCCGAAGCAATGCCCTCAATGGTAACCACGCCTTCAACGGAAGCGCCGTTCCTCAAGACCGCTTCTCCGGTCGCGGTCGGATTGTCCGTGAACGCCTCATCCGTCAGCCTGAGCTCGATTTCCGGATACAGGGCATCCCAGCCGTTGGCATCATCCATAGTGAACTTGAAGACGACCGTATCCTCTTCGGTCCACTCGCCCGTGGCAATTCCGGTGGCTCCGTCCGACCTGTACTGCATTAGATCTTCCGCGGCTTCAGGCGTGGAATTGTTTTCAAACGCGAAAAAGTATCCGCCGGCTCTTCCTATGAAAAGCTGGCCGTCAAGGATCGCCGGCGCGCTGTACGTCCAGCTGCCAAGGTTGAAGCTCCAGAGAAGATTTCCCTCCGAGGTCGACAGCGAATAAACATGATAATCTGAGTTGCTGGCGAAAAACAGAGCGCCGTTGGCGGCAACCGGAACCGTTCTCATGTCGCCTCCGGTCTCGAAGGACCAGAGAAGCAATCCGTCCTGAGCATCGTCAAACGCATACATCCTGTTGTCGAGTGAGCCGGCGTACATAACACCTCCTGCAACGGCTGGATTGCAGGCGTTCTCATCCGATCCGGTCGAAAAGCTCCACGCGAAGCTGCCGTCCGATGAATCGAGAGCGAACATTTTGGCGTTGTAGTCCGCCCCGAAAAGCCTTCCGTTGCCGAACGCCATTCCGTACGACAGCGCGCCGTTGACATAAAAATTCCACCTCGTGCTTCCGCTTAGAGGAGACAGGTTGTACACAGTGCCGTTAATGGCAACACCGCCACTGCTTGATGTGTAAAGATTGTCCCCGTCAATTATCGGACAGGGGTTGTCGTTCACATCCGCGAGTTTCCTGCTCCAGAGGAATTGGCCGCTCTCCGCGTCAAGGGCAAAAACCCTGCCCAATGGAGAGGTCGCGTTGCTTGAACCGAAATACAGAACGCCTCTGGCCGGATTAATGCCTGAGAAGGTGCTGAAGCTGTTCCCGTCGCCGGTCTGATAGCTCCATATGAAATCTCCATTGGAGGGGTCAAACACCCAAAGCGGGCCCTGAGTACAGCGGACAAAAAGCTTGCCGTTGTATATGGCGGGAGAGTCGAATATCCAGTAATTGACCGCCGCGCTCCATTACAGAGCTCCCGTTGACGTGTCGAGAGCGTAGACTTTATTGTCCTTCGATCCAAAGTAGACCTTGCCGTCAGCGACCGTCGGAGAAGACATGATATCTTTCCCGTTCGCGTAAAAGCTCCATTTAAGAGAAAGCGGGGGCACAATTTGAATATCGGGAGAATCGCCGCTGTTCCAGCGGTCCTGTGAGAATTTGTACCATGCCCTGTTAAGGGATATGTCAACGCCCTCGGTTGTGGTCCAGATATCAGCATCAAATCCGGAAGAGTATCCTTTAAGTTCATAACCCTTCCTGGTCGCCTCAACGGAGACCGTGCCGTTCATAACGCGAAGCGTGTAATTTCCGGAAGAATCGGTCTCGGCGCTTCCGTAGAGGCGGCCGCGGTAATAACCCTCCACCAGAGCTCCGGAGTGATCCGTCTGCCCGTCCAGCGTGACAGTACCCTTGATCCAGGCCGGCCCCTTGACGGCAAAGTCCGCTTCGGTCTCGGGATTCCCGCCGAATGCCGCCCAGTCACCCACCCTGTTCTGCGGATCCCTTGCTCTCGCCTGCCAGTGATACCATCCTGGAGACAGGCCTTCGATCGTCACAACTCCCGTGACGGAGCTCCCAGACCGCGGGACCCCCTCTCCCGTTGCAGTCACGGCTCCCGTGAAAGATTCACCGGTCACCCTGAGCTCGACCTCAGGGTAAAGAGTATCGATATCATTCGCGTCATTCATCGTGAATTTAAGGACGACCGAACCCTCGTCCAGCCACTCGCCGGTAGCGATCGTCGTAACGCCGTCTGACCTGAACTGTTCCAGTGATGCCGCCGCCTCCGGAGTGGTATTGTCCTCGTAAGCGAAGAGGGTCCTTGCCGCCGCGGCGTAGAGCTTTCCGTTATGCGAGGAAACGGACGAATACGGCCAGTGTCCGTGATTCACGCTCCACTTGACCGACCCGTCGCTCGCGTTGAACCCGTAGGTCGTGCCGCCCGAGGGCACAACGTAGATGAAGCCGTTCGCGTACATGGGCGTTTCCCTGATCTGCCCGCCGGTGAGGTATGACCACTGGATGCTTCCTTCGGTATCCACGCAGTAAAGCATGTTGTCGAGGTCGCCAATATATAATTTTCCGTCGACGGCCGCGGGGCCGGCGAATATCCAGTCGGTTGCCGTAATGCTCCATTGGACGCTGCCGTCGTAGGCATCAAGAGCGTAAAGGTTATTGTCTACCGATCCCACGTAGATCCTGCCGCCGTAAAGGGTCGGCTCAGCGACCCTGTCTCCGGCAAGAAAGCTCCAGACAATGCTTCCGGTGCCGGAATCGAACGCGTAGAGGTTGCCGTCGAAGAAGGGCCAGTACACGATTCCGCCTCCGGCTACTCCGTTGCGCTCCACGCTGCTTCCTGAAACAAAGCTCCACACAAAGTTGCCGTCCAGATCCCAGGTGATCAGGTTGCCCGGAGCGTTCGTGGCCGCGAAAACCCTTCCGGCGTAAAGAAGCGGTTCGGTGGCGAATTCCTCTCCAACCTGCTCGGTGCTCCAGAGAAGCGCCCCTGTTTCGGATGAAACGCAAACGAGCCTCGGGCTGATAATGTTAACATAGTGAGTCGCGTAAACCTTGCCGTCGCGGATAGAGACGCCCTCTACTATATCAAACGTCGCCCCGCCGGCGTTGTAACTCCAGAGGAAGCTGCCGTCTTCATCCAGGGCATATGTGCAATAATCCGTCGCGAAGATGACCCTGCCATCCTCAACCTTCACGTCATCTCTGAAAGTAGGCAGGCCCGGATTGAAGCTCCAGGCCATGGCAAACGGCGGATAGAGATCGGTGTGCGGCGACCTGCTGGTCTTCCACCGGTCCTGTCTGAGCTGGGGCCACGCTTCGGCAAGATAGAAATTCACCCCTTCGACAGTCGCGCTTGAAGCCACATTAACGCTCGCGATGGACATTTGATACCCGCTCTTCGCCACTTCAACGTGATAGTATCCTGCGTTGACCTTAATTGAATAGCCGCCGTTAGCCGCCGTCACCGCCGCTCCAGAGAAGCTGCCGTTCTCAAAAACCTCTACAGAAACTCCGGAATTGTCAGGCGCCCCTTCCAGGGTGACAACTCCCTCTATCCAGCCGCTGCCGAAAATCTCGAAAGCGGAAGTCGTGTTGCGCCCGATGTTTCCCGCGTCGTCCTCCGCCTCGATACTGATGAAACAGCCTGTGGAATTTACGGCAGGCACGCTCCACGCGTACAGGCCGTCGTCGGCCTCGCCTGTCGCTATTTCAAGCCAGCTGCTTCCTCCGTCGGTCGAATAGTAAAGCGAAATGGGATCCGCGATAAGTCCGCTTCCGCCTTCTTCGGTAACAATCCAGCGGACCTCATAGGTCGTCGCGCCGAACAGCCTTTCGCCGCTTTCTGGAGAGAACACGGAACAGGCCGGAGCGGTTATATCAACTCCAAAATCATAAGCCGTCTCGGCGTTTCCGCCAAAAGCGGTCCATGGGCCGGGCAGGCCGTATGAATCCCTCGCCTTCGCGCGCCAGTGATAGGTCCCGCCCGGAGCAAGCCCCTCGACGGTGACAATTCCTTCGACAGTTGACCCGGAGAAATCAACATCGGCTCCCGTAAAGGACGTCTCGCCGTTGAAAGCTTCGGAGGTCGGCTTCAGCTCAACCTGAGGGGAAAGAACATCTGATCCGTCCGCATCATACATGTTGAATTTCAGGACAACTGACGCTTCGTTTATCCACTCCCCCGTCGCGATCGTAGTTTCACCGTCGGAAATAAATTGCCTCAGATCGAACGGCGCCTCGGGAGAGGACCCTGTGTTGTTGAGGATGCCGCCGTAAGTCTGATAATTTGTTGATTCGGCGCTCCCGACGACCATCTCGCCGAGAACTCCCAGATTCCGGTAATTGCTTGAGCTCTCGTGGGTGCCGCCGGACGTCACCGAGTCGGTTTCGATCTGGTAATTGTCGCTGGACCTGGGCAGGCCGATGGCCACAGCGGCCGCGCAGACCGCAACTAAGAGAACAGCCAGCAGATTGTGACCGCGGATCCTCTTCACCCGCTACCTCTCATCACGATATTGAAAACAAACTCTACCAGCAATCGTTCCAGGACGAGTTAAGATATACTCTGAGCTTGTTGCTGGATGAATCCATCCAGCAGGTCCCCTCGGGAGTGCTTGAAGTGTACGGAGCCGTGGCCCTGGGAGTAAGGATCAGTATGTCGTTTATCGTGGTGATGTCACCCGACGCGTTCCCGAGGCTGGTGTTCCCGGTCGCGGTCACATCCTGAATGCTGGCATTCCTGAAGACTATGTCGCCGTCGCCTTCTATGTAGTAATTCCCCGCATTGTCCAGATATATGGGATCCGAGGCGCCTCTGCCGTAGCCGAAGTAGTGGCCGTCAGAAGGATCGAGGGCAATGTTAAGGTCGTTCCCGTTGTCTTCTGTCCTGTCGGTCGAATAGACCAGCCAGTCGCCGCTGGAATAGGGGAATTGATACCAGCCCAGGCCCCCGCTCCCCTCCGCGCTTACGAAAGTGTTGTTCGGTCCGTTCCCGGCCTCAGTAAGCTTCAGGTCGTTGGCGGTCAGCGTTTTTCCGTTGACCAGGACATCATCCTCAATTTGAAAGCGGTCCTCGTCCTCCATCCAGTTGAGTTGTCCTGTGTTGGTATTGCCCCTGAAATAGAATTCAAGATCAATGTCGCTGTCAGACTCATCGCCGAAGTAATATCTCCCTATTCTCACAGACAGCCTGTTATAAGTATCCCCGCCTATACCCGGAGTGCCGCTCCGGATATTCAGAAGTGCGTCCCCGAGAGTGCTTTCGTTGCTGTCAATATACATCGGATTGTTGACATTATGTATCGACCAGTTTCCGTTGGCAGCCTTCAAGTAACTTCCCGTCCCGGTCCTTGAGTAAAGCGTTATGTCGTTTCCGCTGCCGTCCCACGATTGTGTAATTATTGAGCCGCCGTGCAGCTTGATCGAACAATTCCCCTCCAGAGAGATCCAGCTGTTATGTACTGTCGGATTTGAAAAATAAACGTCGTTGTTGAAATCAAACCATCCGTTTGACGCATCATAATCGAAGCTCACACTGGTATTTCCCACATCATCAAAAAGAGTGACGGTGGGTTTTGCTCCGGAAAACCCCGCGATAATGAAATTATTCTTGATGGCTCCGATGTTTCCCGCGGCTCCATCGGAATAAGCGGATAGCATCGGATAATAGCCCACTCCAAGGTCAGTCAGGTCGATCAGTTCGAATTTCCAGTACCTCGCGGCGTCGCCGAACCTGCTTTCGAGGCTTCCTGAAATCGCCGCCTCAGCTGTGAGCGGTCCCGTCATCGTGTCTCCGGACTTCGAGACGTAATCAGCTTCGGTTGACGGAAGAAAATAGCCTGCCGGGTGCCCCCCGAGGTTGTCCGCGTCGTATGCCTTGTATGCGTTGCCGACGCTCACTATCTTGAGCCGCGGCGTCATCTCAGAATCCGACTCGACCTTTATCCCGAGCCACCTTTCTTCACCGTTGAAAACCTCAAGAGAAATGGCGGAAGTCTCTCCGAGCACTACGCTGTACATTCCCATGTTTACCGGGACAGTTCTTGTCTCGTTCCATAAAAGGCCGCCGCCCGATTCAGCATCGTAAATGCTGAATACCATCGTTTTGCTGCCCGATACCGGATTGCCGCCTGAATCGGTCAGCTTCCCCTGGTAATTGATCTTCTGAGGTATTGCACCGGCACCCCCCGCAAAGAGAATCGAGACCATGATTGCGATAGCCAAAATTCCTGCCTTTTTCATATATTCCCTCCCCTTTCTTGATGAATTTGCTGAAAAATCGGCAACGGAAGCCGAGGAACCTTCGTGAAGGCACAATAAGAATTTCGGAAGATGGCTTTTCTTTAAAAATTCGGCGATTTTTCCCATCCCCTTAGAAATTTTTCAGGTTATTGAAATCATATAACATTTTATGGTCATATTCAATTATAGACATTCATTATTAGGTCTGTTAATATATTCAGTCCATGACAAAGGAATACGAATTCAAAGAAATCGAGAAAAAATGGCAGTTTGAGTGGGAAAAGTCCCGGCTGTTCGAGGCAGACGACTCGAGCGCCAAGCCCAAGTACTACGACCTCGTCATGTACCCCTACCCTTCCGGCGCGATCCATATGGGCCACGTGCGCAACTACGCCATCGGGGACGTTGTCGCCAGATACAAAAGAATGAATGGGTTCAACGTGCTTCAGCCGATCGGCTGGGACGCCTTCGGCCTTCCCGCCGAGAACGCCGCCATAGAAAGAAAGGTCCACCCAGCCGACTGGATAGACAGCTGCGTGGACAGAATGACCTCACAGATAAAGGCGCTGGGGATCAGCTATGACTGGTCCAGGGAAGTAAACACCTCCAAAGAGGACTATTACAAATGGACCCAGTGGATGTTCCTCACGATGCTCAAGCGCGGCCTGGCTTACAGAAAAAAGGGCGTCGTCAACTGGTGCCCCAAGTGCGAAACGGTGCTCGCCAACGAACAGGTCGAGCATGGCCTCTGCTGGAGATGCGACTCTCCCGTCGAGGAAAAAGAGCTTGAACAGTGGTACCTTAAGATAACCGAATACGCCGACCGCCTGCTTGAGTCGATCGAAAAAATGGACGGATGGCCGGAGAACGTAAAGGCGATGCAGCGCAACTGGATCGGAAAGAGCCACGGCGTGAATATTCAATTCCCAATTGTGGAACCTGCGAATGAACTTCGCGGTTCCGCTTTAAAAATATTCACCACTCGACCCGATACTTTATTCGGTGTCACCTACATGGTTCTTGCCCCGGAACACCCTTACGTAAAGGAGCTCACGAAAGGGACAAAGTTCGAGAAGGACGTGAATAACTTCATCGAAAAGGCCAGGCACGAGAGCGAGCACGACAGGGAGTTGAAGCTTCTCAAAGAAGGAGTTTTCACAGGAGCTTACGCCGTAAATCCAGCGAACGGTGAAAAGGTCCCGATATGGATAGCCGATTACGTGCTCATGGAATACGGAACGGGAGCGGTGATGGCCGTCCCGGCACATGACCAGAGGGACTTCGAGTTCGCAAAGGCCAACAAGCTCCCGATAAAAGTGGTAATAAATAACCCTCTAACCCCTCAGCTCTCAGCCGACACCATGAAAGAAGCCTTTGTTGAAGAGGGCGTCATGGTCAATTCCGGCAAGTTTAACAAGATGAAAAGCGCTGAAGCGATCGGCGCCATAACCGATTGGCTTGCCAAAAAGAAGGTCGGCTCAAGGGAAACGCAGTACAAGCTCAGGGATTGGCTGATATCGAGGCAGAGATACTGGGGAGCTCCGATCCCTATCATCTACTGCGACAAATGCGGCGCGGTCCCGGTGCCGGAAAAGGACCTTCCCGTCGAATTGCCTAAGGACGTCAAGTTTACCGGAAAGGGTTCATCGCCGCTTGCCGGCTCAAAGTCATTCATTGAAGCAAAGTGCCCCAGGTGCGGCGGCAGGGGCAGGCGCGAAACTGACACAATGGACACGTTCAATTGTTCATCATGGTATTTCTTCAGGTATTGCGACCCTAAGAACTCGAAAGAACCGTTCGACAAGAAGAAGGCAAAATACTGGATGCCGGTCGATCAGTACATCGGCGGAGTTGAGCACGCGATACTGCACCTGCTCTATTCACGGTTCTACACAAAGGTCCTGAAGGACGCGGGGTACTCCCCCGCCGATGAGCCGTTCACCAGGCTCCTGACCCAGGGCATGGTTATCAAGGACGGCGCCAAGATGAGCAAGTCAAAGGGGAACGTCGTCGATCCGGACGAGATAATCAAGAAGTACGGGGCAGACACGGCCAGGCTGTTCATTTTGTTCGCTTCGCCGCCGGAGAGAGAATTGGAATGGTCAGACAAGGGAGTTGAGGGATGCTATAGGTTTCTTAAGAGAGTCTGGCGATTATTGACGGAGAAATCCGAAGTTCGAAATCCGAAATCCGAAACAAATTCGAAATCCGAACTCCGAAACGATAAGATTTCAAGAAAAACACATCAGACAATCAAGGCAGTAACTGAGGACATCGAGAGGTTCTCGTTCAACACGGCCATCGCAAAGCTGATGGAATTCACCAATTTCCTGTACGAACAGAAAGACATGTCGGCTGACAGCTCTCAGCTGACAGCTGACAGCTTGCTCCTCCTGCTCTCCCCCTTCGCCCCGCACCTTGCGGAAGAGCTCTGGCATGAGGCCGGAAATAAATCGTTCATTTCTGCCGAACCGTGGCCGAGCTATGATCCGAAGATGATAGAAGAAGACGAGATCACCATAGTAGTTCAGGTCAACGGCAGGATGAGGGATACCATATCGGTTCCCGCGGGATCATCCGAGGATGACATAAAGAAAAAAGCCGCCTCCTCCGGCAAAGTGATGAAGTTTACCGAAGGAAAGCAGCTTTTAAAGACGATCTACGTCCCGAAAAAGCTCGTGAATATCGTGGTGAATCCGGCCTAGTTGCCTTCCGACTGTCCTTCTTCTCCGGGTACAACCGCTTCAATAAAGGGAAGCACTCCCTGAACGGCCTTGCCGGCAAGATCCGAGGCCTGAATCAAAGACGGATTGTACATGACGTCCATCATTCCGTACTTAAATTTGCCCGCGGCATCTCCACGGGATCCTGAATTCACCGCCGCACTTCCCGTCGCGGCTCCCTTAGCTAATCCTCCCGCCGTACGGTCTTCGCTTTTTGGAGCGGCTTTCATTGCCGCTCTGCCTGCCATTCTGGCAATATTGAATATCGGGAAAGCAATATCTCTGATCATTGACATATAAACACCTCCCGCAGGTGTGGATTTTTACATTATCCCTCTTCGTTCAGCTGTTTTCTTCCGAGATCGCTCATCTCAAGCAGCTGTTCTATCGCCTTGAGCGAGCTGCCCCTCACAAGGGCGCTCCGCTCCGACGGGTCCTCCGCTATCTTTTTCAGGACGCGAAGCGCCGCCTTTTTTCCGGCGCCGGCGAGCGCCGCGGCGGCGGCAGCCCTTATGTTTTCGTCATCGCCGTTAAGGAGAATGTCCCTCAGAAAAACGAACGGAACAGGGCCCGGGAATCCGGCAAGCGCCTGAATGGCGGACCTGCGCGAATGTTCGTTGTCGTCGGTCGCCACAACTCCTATGAGCTGATGCACGGCCCTGTCCAGGGTAAAGTCGTTTAACACTCTTTTATTCATTGCGGCTCCCTCACATTAATATATATCGCATCAAGCGGCCGAAACCTTGCATGGTTTTTGGTTTTTTCGACGGTATTTTTAATGATATACTATTGAGGTATGAGGGATGTTCTTGAAAGAAAAGTGCTCCATAACGTGAGAAAGCCCGCCCGCTACACGGGCGGCGAGCTCAATTCGATCAAGAAGAGCTGGGACAGCACCGAGGTCAAAGTTGCCCTTTCCTACCCGGATGTTTACGAAGTCGGGATGTCGAACCTGGGCCTTCAGATTCTTTACCATATAATAAACGGACTGGGCTTCGCCCTTGCCGAAAGATGCTACGCGCCCTGGGGCGACATGGAAGCGGAACTGAGAAAAAACAGGCTGCCGCTTTACGGCCTGGAGTCGTTCACGCCGCTGTCTGAGTTTGATCTCATCGGCTTCTCCATCCAGCACGAGCTGACATACACCAACATGATAAACATGCTGGATCTTTCCGGGATACCCATCCGCTCAAGAGACAGAAAGTCCATCGTGTTCGCCGGCGGGCCGTGCTCTCTTAACCCCGAGCCTGTCGCAGACTTCATTGATTTCTTCCTGATTGGCGAGGGCGAAGAAGCGATCGTCGAGATACTAACCACCTTCAGGAAAAGCAGGGGCAGGGATAAAGAAGAGACGCTTAAGAAGCTGTCGGAAATAGACGGCGTCTGGGTCCCGTCGCTGGAAAGAGGCGGGAAAGTGAAAAAGAGGTTCGTGAAGGACCTCAACAACTCGCCTTACCCGACAAAACCGGTAGTCCCCTTCATTGAAACGGTCCATGACAGGGCCATGATAGAGATAATGAGGGGATGCCCGAGATCGTGCAAATTCTGCCAGGCCAGGCCGTTCTTCCGGCCCCTGAGGACCAGAAAAAAAGAAACCCTTCTGAAGCAGGCCGGGGAACTGATCGGGAACACCGGCTTCGAGGAATTGTCCCTGGTTTCGCTATCGACGAGCGACTACCCCGGGATAGGCGGGCTCGCAAGGGAGCTGGCCGACAGGTTCTCGGGAAAGAGAGTGTCGATAGCCCTGCCGTCGGTCAGAATGGATTCCTTCTCCATCAAGCTCGCCGAGGAAACAGCCAGGGTCCGCCCCTCAAGCGTCACTCTCGCCCCCGAGTCCGGGACCCAGAGGCTGCGCGACCTGATCGGCAAGGGCATGACCGAAGATGACATTCTCTCCGGCGCGGCCGCCGCGTTTGAGGCGGGGATCAGGAAGATCAAGCTCTACTTCATGATAGGCCTGCCGGAGGAGACGGAAGAAGACATTCGGGGGATAATCGATCTGGCAGGAAGGATCGCATCCCTTGCCAAAGGCGGGAAAAGGGCAAGAATTACCGTCAGCGTTTCCACGTTCATCCCAAAGCCCCACACGCCCTTTGAGCGCGAAGCTCAGATCTCAATAGATGAGACCCTCAGGAAACAAAAGCTGCTGAAGGATAATCTTCGGGACCGCTCAATCGAGCTCAGATGGCACGACGCGGCGGCATCATTCATCGAGGGGGCCTTCGCGCGCGGGGACAGGAAACTGTCAAAGGTCATAGAGACCGCGTGGAAAAAGGGTGCCAGGATGGACGCCTGGAGCGAGTGCTTCAACCTGAGCACATGGGACGAGGCGTTCAGGGAATGCGGAATAGACCCGAACGCTTACCTGAGAAAGAGAAAAGAAAACGACGTCCTGCCCTGGAGTTTTATTGAGGCATAAATGCAGAAGATCAGGATAAAATTCGAAAAAGGGCCCGAAGTCAGGTTCATATCGCACCTGGACATGATCAGGGCAATAGAGCGCGCGGTAAGAAGGTCCGGCATACCGATCGCCTACTCATCCGGCTACAATCCCAGGCCGCGTATCGCCTGGGGGCCTCCGCTTCCGCTCGGGATAGAATCAAACTGCGAGCTTGCTGACCTTACCATGGAAAGGTGGATCAAGCCTGAGACAATAGCGGAAGCATTGGGAAGCGAGCTTCCAGGGGGCCTGAACCTCATAGAGGCAGGCATCGGGAACCCGAAAGAGCCGTCGCTTGATTCACACATGAACAGGGCGGAATACATCGTATTGCTCTCGTCAGGAAATAAGGAGCGCTTGAGGGAGCGCATCAGCAAAATAAAGGAGAGCAGTGAGATCCCCGTTGACAAAAAAGGCATGACGGTCAACAAGCGTTCGATGCTCCATGGTCTTGAACTGACAGAGGAGCCTCTGGGAATAAGGATGAAGCTTCAGGTCGGAGGCGGGGGAACGCTGAAGCCCAAAGAGGTTCTCGATCTGATGGAAGACCTTGAAATTCAGAACATCAAAAGAACAGGGCTCTATTTCGAAGAAATGACGTCAGTGGCGTAGCCCCTGGCCCGGAGCTTCTCTGCAACCGCATCGGCCCTCGGCTTTTCCCTGAAAGCCCCCACCTGAACCCTCCACAACCCGGCCTGCTGAACCAGGAACGGAGAGTATCCCTCGGCCCGCAGCTTGCCGAGCATCACGACGGCCGAAGATTTTTTTGAGAATATTCCCACCCTCACCCTGTACCACACATCGCCGGCCGGCTGCGCGGCTGGCGGCGGAGGAGGCGGAGGGGGAGCCTTGACCTCCTCTTCCACCTTCTCTTCTTCCTTTTCCTCTTCCTTCACGATCGGCGCCGGGGACTCTGAGACCTTGGGGAATTCCCCGCTTTCTTCCGTGGGCTTTGAGACCATGTCCTTGTGATCAGGCGGAAGAGGCTCGGCAAGGGCAAGGAGAGAGTCAAAGTGCACGCTGGCATCCGCAGAGGCGGGAAGAATCAGAAAGCACAGGAAAACTAAAAGAGATAATTTAAATACGGTTTTTCCCATGATGAACCTCCCGGAGTATTCCTCAATACCAGTCCGCCGCTCGCACGGGAAGAATCGATGTAGATGGGCTTAGTGTTCGTGACGATCTTGTTGCCCTCGTAATCTGTCGCTATCACCCTTACTTCATGCAGGCCCGCAGCGATGTCGCCGCCCACCTTCCAGGAGCCGAACCAGGTTTTATCCACAGTATCATATGTGAGCTCAATCTCCCTACCGTCCGGCATAACGGTGACAACGCTTTCGATGTCATACGGAACTCTTACCTTTATGGGGAGCACGTCGCCCTTGTAAAGGCCGCTGACAGGCTCTTTTTCAGTCTCGCTCTCTATCCTGATTATCTTGCCGATGTCGCCGTCGAATCCTATGGATATGTAATGGGTCGGATGCGCGGAGTCGGCGAAGTACGGCCTGAAAGCGTAATTCAGCATGAAGTTCTCGTAGGTGAAGCCTATGCCGAGCGACGGATCCAGGCTCAGCCTGGAAGACGACTTGGCATCGACGTTGCCAGCGAATCCGGCCCTGACCACGATCCTGTCCTCCAGCTTGAACTCGCCGCCAAGGTTATACAGTACCGGCCTCCGGGGATCCGAAGGAAGCACGACGTCGAACGATCCTATGTATTCCGATTCCTCGGGATGAATTGAAACGCCCAGGCGCGTCGGCGAAGTGAGCTGCTCCGTCCTGCCCGTATCCCACATTATGCCTCCGCCGAGAAAACCCGGAAGGATGTTGCTCTTGGCGATACCGAACGAGTACCAGTTGGAGGGAACGTATTTAAGACCGACGTCAAAATTGATCCCGAAGCCGGAGTTCGTGACCGAATCCGCGAACCCCCTGAAGAACAGCTTTGCGCTTGTTCCCACAAAAACCCTTCTGTAATTCTCATCGAACTGCCCCAGCGAGGTTCCGTACGAAGCCATGATGACGTTGTCGTAGTAGCCGAACGTGTCGTAATCCGTGTCGGATGCGTCTTCGGTCTCGATTATGTCCCCTATTCCGGACCCGACGTATCCTATGCCGATATTTCCGTAGGGAGTGGGCATCGCGCCCGCGGCCGTCAGATAATAGTAGGTGTTGAAGACCCTTGTGTAGTACATTCCTGTCATCTCGAACTTCTTGAGGGTCGCAAGCCCCGCCGGATTGACAAATATCGCGTTTGTGTCGTCGCAGACCGCCGTGTATGCTTCTCCCATGCCGAGCAGCCTTGCGTCTCCCCCGTTCTGCGCCGGGTCGTCCGCCTCGGCAAAAGCAGCGGGTGAGAGAACCGCGATAAGAGCAAAGGCTATTAAGCTGCACTTAAATGTTTTCATGTCATCTTCTACCTGATTATGGCTATCTTTATGATAGCAAGAGTGTTGCCCTTGCTGTCCGCGATCTGGCACACGTACACGCCGTTGGGAACATCGTAGCCATATACGGTGTCTCCCGCCCACTCCACGGCGTTGTCGCCAACCCTGCCTCCGTTGGTGCCTGCCGAGAAGGTCCTAGACCATATGCGCTCGCCAGCTATGCTGTATAGGCTTATCCTTATCCTGGCGTCCTTCGTCAGCTTGTACCTTATTATGGTCGGTCCGTCGTCCGGATCGAACGGGTTCGGGAAGTTGAGCGCCGGGCCGACAATCTTGAGCTCGACTCCACGTACCGTGAAGGCGCTGGCAAGAGTGTCCTCCGCGCCGTCGTTATACAGGTAAAGGTCCCATTGCCCGGGCCTGGCGGCCGTCAGGTCAAACCTGCATGTGATCGTCGAAGGGTTAACCACGGTGACATTCGTCGATGCTATCGGAGTTTCGCCTCCCATTCTCAGCTCAAGCGTTGTCGCTCCGGTTGTCTGGAAGTTCGCGCCCGTCACGGTAACGAAGACCGGTCCGTCGTTGTAGCCGAAGTTAGGGCTTATTCCGATTAAGAAAGGATTTAGCATCGGGCTGTAGTATATTGACCTTATGAAGCCTTCTCCGAGCCTGAAGTAAGTCGGCCCCATGGAAGACAGGTCGGAAAGCGTCCTGTCCCTGAGCTTCCCTAATATGATGTAACTGGTCGATTCATACGTTCCTCCGCCGGCGTCCACGACAGCCACGTCAATTGCATAGCTCGCGCTCGTCGCCACGGCAGCGAACGAGGCGGTTGAAACGCCCAAAATAAACCCGGTTATTAACAATAAAATCGCGATTCTATTCATTATCAACCATCCACGCTAACTGACGGAAATCTTATGTCCTGGCTGAACTCTATCCAGGGATTGTTAGCGTTTGTTTCCGTCTCGTTTTCAGCAAGATCTGTTCCGCTGTTATCGCCAAATGACTGAGTGACCATTCGCCGCCTCCAGCCTTTCTGCCAGCCAACTTCGATCACGATCCTGTCGCCGCTCTCAGCAACAACAGATGAGATCGCCGTTGAGGCCGGGGTATACCTATTCGTCAATGTGCCGGTAGGATACTCATTTGAGCCATCCGTCTTCGCAAGAAGAGTGCCGCGGACAGTCGAGCCGTCATTGGACACGACCTTGATGACTATAGACGAATAAGCATCGGTATTGGTCGATTCTTCATAGCCTCTAAGCTGACCTTTTACCGTGCCTGAGATTGTCTGGGCAGCAATCGGGTCGGAGACATACTGTCTGTTGCATATTCCATATGTAACCCATGCGCCATCGATAGTTTTGTCGGTCATGGCAGTCCCAAGGCGGCGGGTAACGCACCTCATCCTGTCCGCGCTGGCCGTATCATCCCAGGCCGCATCAAATGGCGGCGAAACCTCAGCCGCTCCGCTCGACGGCAGATAAAACCTCGTCGCCGCCCACCCCGGCGATGATAAAACAAGAGTCAGTAATATTATTATTAAAGCAGATTTATTCATTTGATCTCACCAATCTCAGACCTCCGGTCTATTCACTCCCTAGCCCCTGAGTTATCTTCTCTTATAATGTATAGCTATCGAAGCCGATCTGACCGTTCCTGAAACAGCGGTAACATGGAACCTGAGCGAATCATAGGCGCTGTAAGTCGGCGTAGTTAATGACGCGGCGACGCCCCAGACTCCCGCATTGGCCGTGGCCGAGCCGACTGCCGCGGCGGCGGTTGAATTGTATACTTCACCGGCAACGCTTGTGCCCCCGAGGCAGTAGACTTCGACCGATGTTATCGTGGCGTTGAACGGAAGTCTCAGATGAGCCTCTGAAGTTCCGTTCGGTGCGGAAAACGGATAAAGGAACGATACTGTCCTGGATTCTATCGAAGCCCGGTCGCTTATGGTGATAAAATTGCCGGACTGCGTGAGATAGAGGGGTCCCTCAGCCTCCAAGGTGACTTCTCCCGTCAGCGGCGATGCCGCTCCGGCCGACGTGATCGACGTAATAATCTCCGTTAGCCTGGCACCGCTTCCCACGAAGTAGGTCGATTCCACCGTGCCCTCGGATTTTATGTTCCCGGCAACACCAAGCGCTCCCTCAATTGACACGTCCGCCGTAATTTGAGCATGCGCCGGAAGCGCGGCAAGAATTACCCCTGTCATGATCAAAACAGCGATCTTTACATATATGTTCATATTTTTACCTCCTAAGGTCTTACCAGCTCAATTATCAGAGACGAACCGTTTGCAAGAGTCAAAACCGTATTCGCCCCGCTCAGCCTGCGAGCCTGGACCCTTATTGTGTCGTTTGCCGCGAAGCTGACAAACGCCACAACGGTCGCCGTGCCGGACCCCTGGTTCGAATTCCTGTTATAGATCCGCCCTATTGGAGCCAATGGGACCGCATTCCGCATGAGTCTTATCTCGGAATCGGACCTGTTGGTCCCGCTCGAGACATAAGTCGAGCCCCTCGCAGTCACCTTGTACAATCCCGCCGCCAGGACAGTTACAGTTGAATTGGTCCCGGCGTGAGAATAATAATCGCTATCCTCAACCACTTCAGTATCAAGAGGGACGTCCGTCCAGCCGGCTGTGATGTCAACGCCGCCAACTGTATCCTGAGCCTCAAAAACAGCCCTTATGCCGGTAAGGTTAGACCCGTCCCCGTAATACGTCTCCGCAGTAACAAACCCGTTAACGTCAAGGTTCCCCTCAACCGAGGCATCCCCGGTGAGCTGAGCGCAGGCCGGCAGGGCCAGCGAAATAATTATAACCGCGACAATCAGAAATCTTGAGGCCATTCACTATCTTCTCCATCTGTACCAGACCGTAACGTTAGGATATCCGGACGTACCTGAACTTTGATATATCGCCAGGGTCTGCCCGGCGGAGAAATCAACGTTAAGGCTGTCAACATAATCCCTCACGGCCGATGTCGTTATTGTCGCTCCCGTCAGATACGCGCCGTTAGCGTGGACCTGCCAGGTGACGGAGTCCGTGTCTGTTCTCGCGACAGACATCGCGACTATCGTCCCGTTTCTCGGCATTACGTAGCCGACACTGGCTGACATCGTATTGCCGTTAAACGCCCTAAGATAACCGACCCCCTGGTTGGCGTTGTTGCGCCCGCCGCCAATCCAGCCAGAATCGACGCTCAGCCACTTGGACCTGACGCCGTCATATACATATAACACACCGTCATTCCCGACAAAGAACTCGCCCGTGGTGACCCCTGTCGGGGTTGATACGGTCGGACCGATAAAAAGCGGAACTTCCGATCCGTTCGATATCATGACCTTGCCGCCCACGTCGAGAGATCCTTCAATAGAAGTGTCACCGGTGAGCTGGGCAAACACCGGAGCGGTGATCATACATAGTACCGCTATTGCGGTAAGGCGTGAATACCGTTTTATTATAACCAATTTTCCAAAGTACCCGCGGAAACTCCCGCTTAGAACTTATGTATCAGGACACTCACAGGCGCTCCGTCAACGGCGGAATCGAGCGCGATACCTATCATTCTTCCCGGCGTGACATTCATTGTGCCCTTAACCTCGCCTGCATCAGCGCCTCCGTCATTTGACGCGACAATGCCTTCTCCTCTTGTTATCGCGCCGTCAGCAACGGCATTCGTTATCAGTCCCGAAACGGCGACCCTAACGTTGTTGCCGGCCGTCGCGGAATCAACGGCAAAGCCGATCACCCGGTAGGTTTCGTTCATGTCATCCGGCAGCTCGACTCTCAGGTCGGTATCCGAGCTTACCGATACCGCATCGCCCGCGCTTATGGCCTCGTCAGCGACCATTAATATCGTGACTACCGCGGTGCCGCCGCTTCCAAGATGCATATTTCCTCCATAGAAAGCGTCCGCCGTTGCGTTGCCCGTTACCAGCAATCCGGCCTCAGCGTGCACTTCAGCAGTAGTTGAGACTATTCCAGCACCGTCTATCCAGGAACTTGTTCCGGCTTCTCCAGTGGGTCCGATAGGTCCAGCTTCTCCAGTTGGCCCAATAGCTCCAGCGGGCCCAGCCTCGCCGGTAGGTCCGATAGGTCCAGCGGGTCCAACAGCTCCGGCTTCTCCAGTGGGTCCGATAGGTCCAGCGGGTCCAACAGCTCCTGCCTCGCCAGTAGGTCCAATAGGTCCGGCAGGTCCAACAGCTCCTGCCTCGCCAGTAGGTCCAATAGGTCCGGCAGGTCCGACTGCTCCTGCCTCACCAGTAGGTCCAATAGCTCCGGCGGGCCCAGCCTCGCCGGTAGGTCCGATAGGTCCTGCCTCGCCAGTAGGTCCAATAGCTCCGGCGGGCCCAGCCTCGCCGGTAGGTCCG
>Ga0180434_10000710_pt1 | contig 48889 bp, 68 predicted proteins | sample SS_ome_7_FD_132453 | JGI IMG/M metagenome (GOLD analysis project Ga0180434, IMG submission 132453) | Hypersaline lake sediment archaeal communities from the Salton Sea, California, USA - SS_1_D_2 metaG | ecosystem: Environmental > Aquatic > Non-marine Saline and Alkaline > Hypersaline >... | reverse complement strand
GGATGGATCTCGGGCTGCTGACCACCGGCTGCCCATGGAACAACCGGTACATGTACTTGTCGGGAATATGGGTTTCATTCTCTTTTGTAACCATAATGAAATCAACTATGTTCCCTTCAACTTCAGCTATTTTTGTGGTTGTTGGCTGTACCATCACTCGCTCCTTTGTTAGAATTTTCAATTTCAATCAGGTCAGTTCCACCGCAGCACGGACATCCCGGTTCGGAGTCCGACCGCGGTGCTTCCAGCTCATCTTCCGGGAATATGTCTCCACAGCACATGCACTGCAGGTATTGGATTACCATACTTTTCTCCTGAAAAAGCTCTATATTATATCACATTCTATGGAAAAATCACGGTTTTATTTGGATATTGAAAGGAAAAAACATCTCTCAGCACCTCTCTCAACCCAACTCTTTATTAAATAAAAAAATAGACAGACAGGGCTCTTTCGAGCCCCATCCATCCGGTAGTGATTCAAGCGATATCGTCGATACCGTTATAACGATTTCGGATGATCTTGGCAATGTCAAGCAACTGCTGCAGAGATTTGATGCACCGGCCGTTTGTCTCATGCACCTCAATCTCATGCTGGATGTGTTTCACCAGCTTGTCTGCAGCCCTGTCCTTTGTCCTGATCCTTTCCTGGGTAGCCAGGTTCATTATGCTTCTGTGACACATATTCTCATAGATATCACTCATCTCTATTCTCCTAACAGCCATATGATTACATATAGGAGAGCCATTTCAGATCCGCTATGAGTTCTTTCTTCTCGGCGTCTGAAACAGCACCTCTGTAAGGACAGTCATAATCGAGGCTGTCCGTTTCCCAGCCATTGATATTGCTCATGCAGCCTGAGCAGTCTTCGCAGTATGTTTTACCATATACTTTAAGAGCTTTACACTCAAACATTTATCTTCTCCTGACATAATGACATCTGGGACAATAGTATCGTCCCGGAAGTCCTATTCTCGGTCTCATTCGTTGTCCACAGGTAGGACAGATTTTAAGCCGCATCTTCTCCTCCTTCCACGGTGTCCCGAAGGTCGTTCAGTGCAGCCTGGTATCCCAGCCAGTACATGTACGGAAGATCCGCTTCTTTGTCTCTCCGGACCCGATAGCGGTCGAGTTTCGCTTCCGCCTCCCAGTAGAGGCCAATCAGTTTACTAATCCATTTTGGGTCCATTCTTTTCTCTCCTTATCCTGGGATCACATTAAAAAGTAAACCCAGGCCGGCCGAAGCCAGCCCGGGTCTTACCAAGCTACGCCTTTTCAGTCTCCTTAACTTCAGCGTATTCCTTGACTGCGTCACTGGCTTTGCCAGCCATGGTGACAGCAGCCTTTGCTACCTTGGAACCATTATCAGCGAGGATGATCCCAATTCCAGCACCAACAGCTATTTCACAAATATCCCAGAAGTCCATTTACTCACTCCTCAAACAACGGTTAATGCTAATTCTCTCTCTCCCAGTGAGATAGAGTAAAAAGGGGGCTTTCGCCCCCTGGGTGTTAGCTGCCCAGCCCAGCCAGGTCGGGCTTGCGGTCGTCATCAGCGGGGACGGCGATGAAGTTGCGGTTGAACGCCAGCACTTCACTGTCGGGAAGCACCCGGAACTGACGCTCCATGAGTTGCGTCTTGGTGCCAGTCACCGCTTTATTCTTGCCGCACGGCTTCCCGGCAGCGTTCGCACGAGCCCAACCCGTGCTTGTCCTGACCAGAACTACGTATTCACTTTTGGCCTTGTTAGCCATTTCACTACCTCCTTGGGCGAGTGCCCGTGTTGTGGTATATGCTCCGGTGGCCCTAGCGGGCCGATAACCGGATGGTGAGACATGGTGGGAATTTGGTGGAAGAGGTAATAGCGAGTAGATATAGGGATAAGGGAGGATATATAAGCTAATATATAACCCCCCTACCCTTAGAAGGTTAAGCTAGCTAACTATATATTACCCTAGATAAATTTGTGATACTTTATATATCCTAGTTTACTCTAGATAATCCTAGATAATCCTAGATAAACTAGATAATCTAGTGGGTTTATTTCATAACCCAAGATAATCTAATATAATTTTTATTATTTTATTATTATTTTATTATTATTCATAACCCAATATATCCCTGGTTAACCAGGTTATATTGGATATACTAGATAAACTAGGTTATATAGATAAGGAAATATTGTTCCAATACGGGGAAAGAAATTTATTTTTTTCTCGTATTGACATTCCAGTGTATAGGAGTATACTTAGTGAGTAAGTTAATTAGTTAAGGAGTTACAGTATGGCTGTAAGTCTTCAGGAGCGACGCTCCAATCTGGCTGTTTATATCAAATACCGGATAATCGAGCGTGTCGTCAACACGGCCGACAGGCTTGGCGTGAAACGCCACGAGATTCTCGAACCGGCCATCGAAGAATTTCTCGACAAGGTCGATTCGGGTGAAATCACTCTCCCGGTTGACAACATTGACAACAAAAAAGTTAATTTGTGTTGACAAGATTCGTATGTGGTATATGCTTATACCAATGTCCTCCCAGGCTTGGGAAGACAGTCCTTAAACTGCGGCCTGGGGAGAGCCGTAATCTCCCCATATTTTAGCTCATCCGGCTTGAGACCGGAAGGAGTAAAGACATCGGGATTTGTCCCGGTGTTTTACGGATCCTAACCACACAGGACCTGTTGATGGGGCTCTCGACGATGTCGAGACCCGGAGGGGCAGAACACTCCCGAAGACATCGGGATTGGTGTTTAGGAATGGTGAAGGGGATGTAGGGCAGGGATATCGCCGGGGTCCGCTTTTATTATGAAATTACTCAAAGAGATAATCGAGTCGTTTGACACAATCACCCTGGACAATGTGGGGCAGGATGCAGGTCGTATCCTTGGCCACTTGATTCGCATAATCGGGTCTGCCCAGGACCCTGACGGACACTGGGATTATAATGGTCTTGTGCGAGATGTGCTTGGTTCCAATGACCGCCAGTGGCAGAAATATAGCCCTTCCGAGCACAGGAAGTTCCTGAATATGCTGCTCTATATTCTTAGGGAGCCATCGTGAAATTACTCGATATAGGCCAGAATACTCTTCCGAACCCCATACCGGAAGGGTCTTCGGAGAACAACAACGATACACACAGGTTCTACGGAGACCAACGCCGGTTCATCATGGATAATTTCGACTGGGTCTCTTCCTGGCTCTCAGAAAGGCTTCGGCCCTGCCTCAATCCGGAGGTGACCTGGCGTTACAAAATCGGTGAGAAGAACGGCACGGATATCATACGGCAGGAACACAACTACTGCCAGATATTCAAACGGACTTTCAACGGGCCTGCCGTGGACGAGGATTTCGAGTATGAGCATTGGCTTGATATTCTCCAGTGTTCCGTATTCGGGAGACGGGAGAAGAAGCTGGTGAGTGGGGTGCCATGCAGAACCATGGGCGGTTTCCTGGAATTCACCGGGCGTCTCCCGACGGAAAAGGACGAGATTGAGATGTACTGCTTCACAGGCCGGTATCTCAGAATGACGCATCCGCGTTTTGGAAGGTTTCAGGCCGGTCCCAGTTTTATCCTATCCGAGTGTTGCGTAAAACCACTGGTGTACTGACATGAAACTGCTTGACGAAGTTTTTATTCCAATCAGCGAACGCCGCTCCAGAGAACCGGGCTCCGCCAGCAGATTTAAGTGTGAAATCTGCAAAGAGGGTTTCGCTTCCAGGGCCGGCCTGAAAATGCACATGCGGCACAAACACAGCGGCCAGTGGCTTTCAGCGTCCATCATAAAGCTCTTAGGGAGAAAATAATGGTGTTCATTCACAAAGACAAGAAGCGGGGCCGCATCATGGGACAGAAAATAGCCCGTACCCCGGAGGAAGCGGTGGAAATCCTGATGAAGGATGTCACAAACCCCATCATGGAGAAATATCGCTGTCCGATTTGCAAGACGGATTGGGTCGGAACCAGGACATTCCTGACCCATTTCACGACAGAGCACCCGAAGAATGCCGAAGGCATCTTTTCGATCAATCCCAACGCCTATCAGGAGTGGGTGGTGTACGATTGAAGGCTCTCCGGTGGGTAGAAAAGATCAAATATGAACAGGATAAAGCGAAAATAGGCAAGCAGTTTGGATTCAAGGGCGTTGATCACTCTGCCTTGGTAGAGCCGACTATCGAAGTCGAAGAGAAATGGACCCCGGGTGGCATTATCAAGGTGGCGAAGCCCTCTGATATCACCCTGCTGGACATTACAAACACATGAAATGGCCTACAGCAGAAATAATTTACGTTCTCGGGACCAGCGATGACATCAATTCGCTGGACACCGGCTTTTTCAAAGACAATCTGACTATCGGTATCAACCAGACCATGCCCGTCGTGGAAAAAACCGGTGAGCAGTTGACATATTGGGTCTGCGTGGACGCATTCAAGCAGTTTTATGAGTTTCTCGTCCGGGATACGTCCCCTGACACCATCAAACTGGTGGTGGACGAGTACGCCGATACGACCCTGCTGGCGAATCTGGCCGGATTGGTGCGGAATAAGGATTCCGTCCGTACCTACATGCATGTTTACGACATCGGAGTCTCCTGTTGCCTGGAACCGGTCATTCTGGGCTGCCAGAGGTTCTCTATCCTCTGTGCGATCGCATTGGCTGCCGGTCTCAGGCCGAGAGAGATCCGGCTCAGGGGCGTTTCCCTGGGTGGTGGTTACTGCAACACCGAGAGAGGGCCAAATGCGAACGAGTATTACGACGAAATTGCGAATCACCTGCGTGGTCTTCAGCCTTTTCTGGCCGAAGACGGGATCAAACTGATTAACGATACCGAGAACACGGATTTCTTGAAATGAAGCTGCTGGATAAAATCTTTATCCCGTACAATGACAGGGTGGATGCCTTCAAGTTTGAAGAGGATGCTCTGGTTCCGGCCGATTGCGTCTGTTCCGGTGTCGCCGGCGAGACAGAAATCAGGCTCAGTGGCGATTACGATGTTGGAGATATACTGCACAATCCACAGACCGGAGAGAATCTACTGGTTCAGTCTGTCAGCGATAATGGAGATATACTGCACAATCCACAGACCGGAGAGAATCTACTGGTTCAGTCTGTCAGCGATAAGGGCGTGTCCGTTATACGTGGGTATGGCGGATCCAGCAGGGCCGGCTCGATAAAGATGCATGACCGGTTCGTAAACGTAGGGATAGGAGTGTAAACATGAAACTGCTCAAGGGGTTGGGAGATAAAAAAATCAAGGCTAATGCGGAATACCGCCATCAATGCAGAGAAATTGGAAACAGATACCGGAGCAACATGCCGCTGCTCAAAGGAATCTTGGAACCCCACAAGGCCAACTCCAGCAGGCAGACAACAGCCCGCTTGGAGAAATCGCAAGAATCTTTGGATTTAAGCGAGGAGGCCAAGCGATGGGCTGAGGAACAAGGTTCTCGATTGCGTCAGCATATCGAAATCGAGAACAACATGGCGTATGTGATGACGCCGTTTATGCACCTGAAAATCAGACTCGACGACGAAGGCGAAATGAAATGGCTGAGAACCCTATTGACAAAGTAGCGAAGAAACATGGTGTGACCGCTAAGCACATTCACAAGGTTATCACAACAACCAAGTACATGAGTGAGGCCGAAATTGACAAACATTACACCGAGGGAAAACTCAAGAAAAAAAAGTCTTCCCAGCGTAGGAATAACAGAGCCAAGAATATGTACAAGCATACGATCAATCAGCCGGTTCCCAAGCCGGCCCATACGACCCACAAGCTGGATGTCGCACAGAAACGAATCCTGGTTGACATCTGTGCCCGGTTTGGCGTAACCCGGAATTCCCGGGATCGCATCTTGACAGAACTCGCAAGGTGTGGTATTCTGATTGCAGACGCCACGCTCTGTTACTACCTGTACAAATCAAAAACGTGGCGGAATAAAATCCTCAAGAGGCGTGAGGAAGTATTTTCCAAGCCCGGAGAGGTTCCCATCTCCATCAAGGGCTACCGCCTTGAGAAACTGCAGGAGATCGTTGAAAACGAGAAAGTGTCGACCAGGGAGCGTATATCCGCACTGAAAGAAGCACGGATCGAAATAGAGGCATCGGGAAAGGGCGGTCCTTCCCAGGATACGATTGACGCCCTGCCTCCCGAACTGCAGGCACGGCTTCTGGGTAAATGTCGGCAGATCATAGACGCAGAATACGAAGTTTTGCAGGATTCCAAAATTCCACAGGAACCCATCGCCATAGAGGCTCCACATGAAACTACTGGACAGGATGGAAGCGGCACAGGTGGTATCGGGCAAGAACATGCCGTCAAGGACGGACCTGTTACGTCGCTATTACGAAAAGAAGAGTAATCTCTGGCATTTCTGCCGGGATATCCTGGATTACCCGGATATCGACAATAACCTGCATCGCTGGCTCTGTGACGAGCACGCAAAGCCGGGTAGAGCCAAGGCGTACTTCCTTCCGCGTGGCCATCTCAAATCCTCCATCATCACGATTGGTGCTGTTATACAAACAGTCCTGAGAAACCCCAATGTCCGAATCCTCCTGGCCAATGCAACCGAAGGAAATGCCTGCAAGTTCCTCCAGGCTATCGAACAGCATATCAGGACCAATCCGATCATCACGGCCCTGTGGGGACACCTCATTCCCCAGAACCTGAACAACGTCCGGTGGTCGGCACACGAGATGGAGCTGAACCGGACCAAGATTTTCCCTGAGCCGACTATCCAGGCCATAGGCGTAGGCGGCAACCTTGTATCCCGACATTACGACCTGATTATCTACGACGACATCGTGAACAACAAGAATTCGGCTACGGATACCCTGAGAACCAAGTGCCATGACTGGTATCAGATGACGACGCCGCTTCTGGAACCGGGCGGCTCCCGCTGGATGCTGGGAACCCGATATCACTTTGAGGATATGTACGACAAGGTGATTCCAGACGATAGCTGGGAAGTCAAAATACGGAAGGTTATCGAACGTGGGAAATTCATATTCCCACAGAAATTCAACCAGCAGGTCTTGGATGAAATCAAGCGGGAGATGAAAAATGACTACCTCTTTCAATCCCAGTATTACAACGACCCTATCGACTTCGAGAACGCCACGTTCCGGCAGTCGCAGATTAAATACTATGAGCGATTGCCCCAATCCCATCTCTGCTTCACCACGGTTGACTTGGCTCTGCCGGGCAAGGGACACGACGATGCTGTGGTCCTCACATGTCTTACCGATTCGGATAATAAACTCTACACCTACGAATGCCTCCATGGACAGATGACGCCATCCCAGATAGTCGATGGCATATTCGACCACTGGCGTCGATTCAAGCCCCAGATCATAGGGGTGGAAATCGGAGGTTATCAGGGCAGCCTGATCTACGCTATCCGGGAGCGAGAGGAACGGGAACGGGTGGTTCTGCCCATTCAGGAGTTGAAACCCAAGGGCCGGAAGAAAGAACACCGGATACGGGCTCTTGAGCCCCGCATGAACCCTACCAGGCCGATGCTGTTTTTCAAGAGAGATCACGAAGCTATTATTCAGCAATTACTGCGATTTCCCAAGGGAAAGGACGATATCATAGACGCCCTTGCCTATATGCTGGATATCATTTTCCCGGCCGATATCGGTGTTACCGAAGACGAAATATTCGAGACAGATTACGAACCCATGTTTGGAGCAACGGGATATTGAAACTGCTCGACTTTATCAACCAGGAAGAGATTGACAAATTTGCTGATCTCGTTGCAGAGCGAGTCATCGAGAAGCTAAGGGGTAAATCATGGATGCAGTCATCTTCTGCAACGGAGTCCGGCTCGAAGAAGAAGCCGAACCCGTAAAAGATAAGTACCGCCAGGTTTGCATAAATACTGTGCCGTTTCGGTTGCGATTTGAAAAAATTTGCTATTATTTTCACGAAGCCTGGGATCCCCTTTTCAGGCTGGAACGGGAGCGTGACGATCTCCATACCGTCCAGTGGACACCCTATCCCATCAAAGAGCTGGACCCGAATGTCTTCCCCATGCTGGTCTTCCTGCCGGGCATGGTATGGACAGCCCTCCACTACCTCATCTGTCATGGCTATAAGAATATCTACTGTGCTGGCATGAACTTAGAGAATTGGCCGAACGGTATGTATAACCAAAATGGCAAGCTCCCTGGGGATCATGTCTATGATGATATCCGCCATACATTCCGACAATTCATCATCCCTTCTCTCGAAAAGTACGGCGTCAGCTTCAGCTCATCCACGCTGAACTGGAAACCCGGCGACCCGGTACCCCCTAAATGCTATGTGGTGTAAATCCTTAGAAAATAATTTTTATTATTGACAATTTACATCATAAGCGGTATATTTTCCATAGATGAGCGAGCCAACCACAAGATACAGGGGTCCGTAATATGACAGATTTTCGGGAAACTGAAGAAACGCCGTACGTCATAGATGCGAACGAAGGCAACCAATTAGCGAATCAAAAGCTCTTAAAGCAGAACGAAGATACGGATGATGAACTTGAAGCGGATTCGAGAGAAGAACTTGATAAGGACACTATGGAAAAATTCGATAATCTCTGGCAGCATGCCAGGGCGTATCGAGCCGGATACTACGACAGTTTGTGGGAAGTGGTTGAACGATCTTATCTCGGTTATAAGGACTATCGTGCAGGTGCATACAATCCAGAAAAAGCGACCAATAAAGAAAAATTCCGTTCCAATCTGCGAGTATGGAACACATATATTCAGGTTGAGTCGAGTGTTGCCGACCTGGTTCCGTCTATCCTCAACGACCCGGATTCGCTCATCTATGTCGAGCCGTCAACTTACACGCAGAATGGCAACGACAAAGCCAACGCAGTAAAACAGCTCCTCAAGTATCAATTTCTGCAACAGATGGACGCAACTTCTCTCCTTATCGCACTGCTGAAGACAGGGGAGACGAAAGGTCTCTCCTGTCTGAAGCTATCCTACAAATACGAAACCGCCAGCAAGCTGAAACGCCGGCCGATCATGGACCCGATCACCGGTAACTGCAGAGGCTTTGTTCGTATGCGTAGAAATGAGATTCTGCACGATCGTCCCGATGTCTCCGTACCACAGATGGAAAATATCTGGTGGAACATGGACGCCACCGATCAGGACGACTCCGTCCGGTGGGTAATCGAGAGGCAGTATTATACCAGGGACGAGATCAAGAAGCTTGGTGAAGCTGGTATCTTCCGTAACACCGAAGAATTGCTTGACAAGGTATCCCATTCGGTCATGGACTCAACAACGAAACTTCTTCGGTTGGGCCAGATGGATTTCTCGTCAAGCGAAGACCCGCTTATCGAAATCTACGAAATGTGGACCCCCACGAGACTGATCACTGGCTCGCTCGAAACCATGATCTGTCTCCGGGATACGGATAATCCGTTCGACGATCAGATTATCCCGTATTTCTTTTATCGGGCAACCCCGGTCGCCGGTGAAATGGTCGGGATAGGCCAAGTCGAGCCTATCCTCGACCTCGACGACGAATCAAACGCAAAGCGTAATCAGCGTATCGACAATATCAACAGGCAGCTCAACCAGCAGTTTCTCTCTGGTTCAGCATCCGGCATCAGAGTCAAATCCCTCCAGTTTGTCCCCTTCAACGTCATCCAAGGAAACGACATCTCCCAATTCAAAGCACTTGAGTTCCCGGATGTCACCCAGAACGCCATGATTGAGGACGAGCGTGCCAAAGTTGATATGGATAAAACCAACGGGAATTTCGATATCGGTCGTGGCGAGCAGCCCCAGAAGACTGCCTCTGCGACTGAGATCGCAACCCGAGTTTCGCAGATGTCAGCCAGGAAAGAATTGAAGGTCAAACTTCTCCACCGTACCCTGGGCAAGGTCTGGAAAGCGATGTGGGGGCTGAATCAGCAGTTCGCCTGCACGTCAGCCATCGTGCGTGTTTCTGGGCCTGACGGTTCAAAGCTCAAGGTAGATCCAATGGCTATCTACGCTGGAGAGTATGACTTTGAATTCGGATCCGGGGGCTATATAGGCAACAAGCTGTATGACCTCCAGCAGCTCACACAGTTTCTCCAGCAGATTCTTCCTACGCCTATGGGCCAGGTGCTCGATATGCGTAAGCTGTGGGGACTGGTTTCTAAGAGATGGAATATTCCTGGGATTGAGGATTGCGTCAATCACCAGGTTATTCCGCCGCATATCGAGAAAGATCCGACTGAGGAAAATATCCAGATGTTGCTCGGTCAACAGGTCGAAGTCCTGGACGGCGAATTGCATGAAGAACACATACCGATTCATATACGCGACCTGCTGGGACCGGGCGTGTCTGACGAAACACGACGGATAGGCACTCAGCACATCAACAACCACTACGGGAAGATGCAGGCTGTAGCACAGGCTCAGGCCGCCGCACAGCCTCAGATTCCAGCTGGGCAGCCAGGCATGCCGCCTCGCCTCGGAGGGAATGGTCCCGGAATCAATGGTGCTGTGCAAGACCTATCCAATTCAGTAACGGTAGGAGGAGCGAATGCCCCCAACATCATGGCATGACGGCGTTGATGTTCCAGCGGATGAGCAGGATCTCCTGACACCTGACGAGCGTATGGCCCTCGCCAATCTTTGGGAAGAGGGCCTTGACAAAATATCGGAGAAGGTGAAGGCGAAACTTTCGGACTCGATTATGCAGACTGGATTCGGCGGTAAGGCTATAACACACGAGCAATACCTCGAATACAACGGGATAATCAAGGGGCTGAATATATTTCACCTGGCACTCTCCGGTCAAGTAGAAACCTTTATACAGGAGTTAGGCGATGGGTAAAAAGAAGGACGACGACTTATCGGCTGCGTTCGGGTTTGGAGATACATCTGACCTGGAAGATGAAAACCAGGACGATGTAGAGCCTGACGATAACGCGGACGACAAGACCGGCGATTCTGACGATGATGGTGACGACCAGAATACGGACGACACCAATGACGACGATGCTGGTGATGACGATACCGACGATGGCGATGACCTGATTGCCGGGAAGTACAAGACGGTTCAGGACATGGCTGTTGACGTTGGGAAACTTGAGCAGGAGAATATCCAGCTCAAGACCCAGATGCAGAACCAGAATCCTCAGAATCCCAATCAGGCGGATTCTCGCACGCAAGCCTACCAGCAGGTTCAGCAGCAGTTGCAGGACACGCTGAAGGCTCTGGGTGAAGATTTATCGCCTGAAGCCTCCCAGAAGATTGCACAACTCGTTGAGCTGTCTAATCAGCTGGCTGTCGCTCCCATAGCGGAGCAGTATTACCAAGACAGAAATGCTCGGGAGTACGAGCAGATCAAAAAAACCTATGACAACCATGCAGAGCTGGAGCCGCAAGTAAACCGCATTATTGCGGAAGGCCGTGCGGCGAATCTCACCGATGCGTTCAAGCTGGCGAACTACGAGAATCTTGAGGCCATCGCCAAAGGCGATAAGCCACAGGAGACTCAGGACGACGTGGATGCAGACAAAAAGAAAATGCACACGAAGACCAACAGCCCGAAATCCAAGAGCAAACCAATCAAGGATCCCGGAGCTGCGTTGTTCGCTAAGCTGAAAGCAGGAAAGAAGCCCGCAGGCCTCGAAAAAGAGGCTTCAGTTCTCGGATTCTAAGAGGAGATACCGATGGGTGTCCAGATTACAGGCATGAGGGATACTGCCAATATCCTTCAAGACCGCCGAGAAATGGATTTCACAGGTATACATGACCTGTGGGCAAACCAGACGCCTCTCGCTGCAATCCTGGCCAAGATGAACAAAAAGAGTTCATTCAACTCTGAGTTCACCTGGTTCGAGAGGCAGCAGATGGCTCGCATCACCCGCATCAACAATGGTGGCGGTTATCCGCTGGGTTCGGAAACGAGTCTGGTTGTGGACGACTCCACCATCTTCGTCGTGAACGACGTTGTGCATAACACTCGCACGGGCGAGAACATGCTCATCACGGCAATCAACTATACAACCCATACCCTGACTGTTACCCGTAACCTGGGTGGTGCGGGTGCTGGATCCGCCATTAACGATAACGACGAAATGCTCGCTATCCACAGCACCTATGCCGAAGGTACGGCATCAGGGACGGCCATCAGCACCAAGGCAGTCAAGAAATACAACTACACCCAGATTTTCAAGACTGCCATCAAGCTGACCGGGACTGTGAACGCACAGAAACTCCGTGGCGGCGAAGACCTTGAGGATAACCTCAGGGAAGCAGCCCTGCGGTATTCCACCGACGTTGAGAGAGCACTCCTCTTCGGAAAGCGGAATGAAGACACATCCGGCAGCACCCCGATCCGCCAGACCGGTGGCATCACCGATTCAGGCAGTATCGGGATCAGCACCAACGTGACCGACAACTCAGGTGCGTCGATCACGGAAGCACAGTTTCTCGCTCACCTGCGGCCCCTGTATGAGAATGGCGACAGCGATGTCCGTACATCGTTCTGTCCTCATTTCTTCCTCCAGAAGGTCGGTGGATGGGCTGACTCGAAGGTTCGCATCACGCAGTCCGTTACATCTCTGGGTATCGTGATTACGGAGTATGTGTCTCCGTATGGTCGGACCAACCTGATTCCTCACCGGCTCCTGAAGGGTGACATCTATGGCTACTATGTCATCTCTCTGGATCTTCCGAGGGTCATGTATCGGTTCCTCCAGGGTCGTGACACCAAGCTGCAGACCAACATCCAGAACAACGACGAGGACCTGGTCAAGCACCAGTTCATCGGCGAGGTCGGAGGTCAGCTGGTTCACGAAACTCTTCACGGTATTCTGCATAACTGGATTTAAGCAGAATTATATCGGGGGCGTCCTTCGGGGCGTCCCTGGTATATCTAACCGAAAGGAGCGATTGCAATGCCTTTATTTCTCTGTCCCAAATATGCCAAGTATAAAATGCTTGTTCGTCAGGATCCCCCCTATCAAGAGGGTCTCCAGATGATTACCCCTCCTCCGGTATATGCCGAGTTCGAGAACCGGCAGTATTACACGGAAGATGAAAAAATCGCTGCGTTTATCCGCAAGACAAATACCTTCAAAAACGGTATTGTTATCGAAGTGGATGACACGGCCTTCAAGGCGAATAAGGATATTCCGCCTGAGAAAGTTCCGTCCGTTATCGAGGAGGAGAAGAAGCAGGCTGATGCAGAGAAAGCTGCCATAGTGGCCAATACTTGCCGTTATTGTGGTCAGGTTTGCAAGAGTCCCGCTGGGCTTTCAGCCCATATGAAGAGGTGTAAGAGGAGACCTATTGATGAACCTTCTGCAAATAACGACAAGGATGCTTCAGACAGCGTCGGTGAGTCTGGATCAGTACGAGCAGAGGATTCTGGCTAGGTCGATAGTTAATTCCATTATCGACGAGTTCTGCGGCTTGAGCCCCGAGTGGGCTTTCCTGGTTCGCCCTGGTGAGATTCTCACCGAAGCTGATGAAACCGAGTATGCCTGTCCCAAAGATTTTGCCCGTGTAGTCCCTGGGTCCATCAAGATAGGGAGCACCCCTATCACGTTGGTATATCCTTCGGATGAGAACCGGTGGAATCAGAGCGACAACCTGACGAGCGATACCTACACTCAATCGTCTTACAATCGGGTTGTTGCTACCATCGCTACGCTTACCCAAACACCGTATGGCAGGCAGGGAACTGTATTCCCTATCGACGGCTCATCGGCCATCGCCGGTTACGGCACGGCTTTCGAGTCCGAGATGGTTGGTCGTTTCTTTGCCACCGCACGGGACGGTGAACTCTACCGTATCCGCAGCGTCCAGAACCAGAAGGAATTGACGCTTGACCAACCCTTCCGTGGTGGGACGCAGCGTGGGAAGGTGAAGGTCTACAGCAGCAACGCCAAAATGGTTCACGGTGCTCCTTTTCTTACCCGGTTTGACCTGGAAATGATCGGCCGCTACATTACCATCTCAGGCGATGCAGACGCCCGTATCATTGACTCGGTTGATCCCATCGAGCAGACGCTCACGGTTACAACGGATATTACCGTTACAGGAACCGACCTTCAGTATTCGATCGAGGATGATTACCAGATAGATCCCAAGGGATCCTGGATCATATCCTTCAAGAATTACGACTGTGAAGACGATGAAGTGATCGCCTTCAAATACTACTCGAATCCTGAAGTAGCGATGGACTGGTACGAGCAGTTACCGCTGCCTGTCCAATATCATAACATTATTGAGGCTGGCTCTATTGCTGAATTCCTTTCATCCACAGGAAGGAATGTACGGGCCATCTCACGCTACGACAAGCGTTATGAGATTGGCAAGCTGCGGGCAGTGAACACGGAAGACCCGCTTAACAATGCGGGCAGGACAATACCTCTCGGAGACATAACATGAGTGCGATACGCCAACTTCTCAATGCTATCCGAGTGGCCAAGGATAGTGGTTTTTCCGTAGTAGCAGACCTTGGCTCTACCGGACTCACCTCCGGGAGCTGTACGGTCTATATGAGCAAGAACGGGGGTGCCATGGCCAGCGTCCCTTTCTCGTTCGTAGAGCTGGGTAGAAATCTCTACCAGATAACCGTATCGGCCGGTACGAATGATACCTCCGGAGTAGCGGTTGTCGAAGTATCCGGTTCTTCCAACCAGACGTATGTGTCTCTGCAAATCGAGACAGACGCCAAAACAACCGGAGAGCTGTATTCCGACCTGGACGACGGAACCCTTGAGGTGCAGGATGTCGGCAATATCGCCACTGGCGGTATTACCTCCGGCTCCTTTGCCGGTGGTGCTGTCGATACCAATGCTCTGGCTGCCAATGCTGCGACAGAGATTGCGACCGCTACGTGGGCTTACGGCACACGGACACTCTCATCCTTCGGTACGCTCATCGCGGATATCTGGAGCTACTCCACCAGAACGCTTACTTCCCTGGGATCGGGAGCTATCCAGGCAGTCTGGGATGCGTTGACCTCCGGCTTGACAACTGCAGGATCTATTGGCAAGCTGCTTGTCGATAATATCGACACCCAGCTTTCGGCTATCCAGACGGATACATCCGGTATTCAGGCACAGACAGATAAGATCACGTTCGATTCCGTGGAGACATCGGCTGTCAAAGCGACGATCTCCGGTGGTGTGTCCCTGTCTGCTTCGGATATCACTGCTATCGGTGATGAGGTAGCGGATCATGCTACCACAACCGGAGGTGGAGACTTCAAGACATGTCTCCGTGATGCCCAGGGCTTTGCGATGGGTAAAACTGAAATGGTCAATGTTGACTTGGTGGCTGGCACAGGCCAGATGAAACTGTATGCCGCAGACAACGTGACCCTTATCGCTACGTTCGATGTGACGTTCGATACGAATAATCGTCCTATTTCAAGGAGCACATGATGGGCATGAATAACAAGATGGCTGGCCTGAACCCCGCAGGTAGCGTTCCGAAGCGTTCCGGTAATCCCGGCAAGGGCGGCGACCTGAACGATGCGTTCGGCGGACAGGGCCCTAACGACATGCCTGCTGGTATTCCCTATACCCCTACACCCAGGGGCGGAATGCCTGCAACGGTCAATACGCCTAGCTCCGGTGCAGCTCCCTTCACCACTGGTGAGAAGTCTGCTTCCGGGGTTCCCTCAACCCCAAAGGAGTGAATTATGAATTGGGAACTTGTTGGAAAAATCCTTACCTTCGTCGTGGTAATCTTGATACCGCTTGTCATCAAGCTGTTCAAGGCGAGGAAGGACGGACAGAGCTGGCTGAAGGTGGCACAGATCGCCGTAGCCGGCCTGTCTCATTCAATGGCCAAACAGCCGGCTGAGGAACAGGAGAAGCTGAAAGATGAACTCAAGCGTGTCCAAAAAGAAGCTGGTGTGCACGACCTTTCTCATACTCTTATTAAAAGCCATGAGGAAGCCCGCCGCAATTCTCCAGAGTTTGAGCTGGGTGTCGATGTGGATGACAAGGGTAAGGTACTCGGTGGTGCAAAGCTACGGATACCTTTGCCGTTCGGGCGGGGACGTTAAGCTTGCCCGCCTCCAAGCGGAGATCGACCGAAGTATTGCTCAAGTTAATGCAATCGCAAGGAGTGGTCGATGGGCGAATATGCCGGAGCCGAAGCTCTATAAGAAAGGAAAATCGTGAGCTTTTTAATTCTGGATGGCATGTACGACAGCGACATTACTCTGCCGCTGCACGGATTTGGCGGGCAGCAAAAAGATGCTTTCGTAAAAGATAATGCCTACAAGAGCTTCTATCATTATCTACCTGCCCGTGTCGTCGCCCCTGAAACCGTCCGTGTTCAGGAAACGATGGAGGCTGGAGATTCAAAGCTCATCATGGTTCGCGGTGCTGGCCAGTTCGGTGTCTTCTGGGGAGCGACATCCGACCAGGAGGACTGGAAGGTAACTGTCTACTCAGACCCGGACAGAACACTTAAAATGGCGGAGTTTACAGGATGACATTACCGATACCCGAATGGCCAAGACGAGATCCCCAGTGGCGAGGGGCATACGACTATACGATTCCGCAGGAATCCGTAACTATCGGTGCTGGTGGATACACCGATGTCGAGATTGATGCCGGCGTGATAAACTTCATCTATCGGTTGAGGCTTACGCCGACAAATCCAGTGGGTTATTCCGCTGCTATTTACAGCAGGAACGCCCGTGAAGATGACGACTTGATGTGGCGGCTTGCTTCACGGATAACCGCATATAACAGCCTGGATGAAGGCAGTGGGCTTATCCTGGCTCTAAACAAGGACCAGGTAGCCGACTCGGCTATGCATTTCAGAATCTTCGGCACTCCTGCTGAAGTGGTTGCTGTTGATGCTGACTTAGTGAGGCTGATATGATCAAACTCATCCAATATGTCAAACAAAACGATCACCGGCCGGGGATGGTCGGCAAGGTGATCAATGCCAAGAACCCGAATTTCCAGTTCTCGGAACGCGAGCTGGCAAATGCGGGATGGCCGGTTATCTTCGGATACTTCACGCTGGATATCAGCGGAGATGAAGTCGTTCTATGTGATGCTGGCAGGCGGGCTGTCAACGACATAGAGAATCCAACGGAACTTGTTGCGATAGGAGATTGAAATGGGAAGAAATGCAAGAGGCGTGAGAACTGGTGACGGGCCGTATAAGGGTTCATTTCAGCGGAAAAAGACCGGGAGTCGCGGCAGACGGAAGCTGGCCGGTCAGAAGTGTCCGAAAGGAAGTAAGTGACGGAACATCGAGACAGCCGAAACGTAGGAGATAATCCTTGGCATCAGAAGTCATAAAAATTGTAGACCCGGACAATGGGCCGGGAACCGACTATTTAAGCCTGCTGGCTTTTGAAGCCGGTGAACGGCGTGACCTTGTGGCGGCTGATGAGATTGCCGTGGCCGAAGTCCGTTCTTCCGGTACGCCCGACAAGACGAATGAAGTGGATTTCGATTCGGCCAACTGGACGACCGATTCCACGCGGTACATTCATGTCAGACCGTATGCCGGTCAGGAACATGCCGGTGTATGGGATGCCACCAAGTATGTCAAGCAGCCCAACAACAACCAGAAGAATATCATATCAGATGTTGATATCAAGATTGAAGGTATTCAGTTTGAAACAGTCACCACGGATACCAAGATACAGGAATCGATTGTTCTCGGTGGAAACGTGGCAAATAAGCGTCAGTATCTTAACCGGTGTTTGATACGGTTAAACGAAAGTGGCACGATTGATTCATCACAACAAGCTGTTTCGCTGGTTGGAACAAACACCACTATTAGAACATATATCACGAACAATATTATTTACGATTGGAAAGACCAGACAGGTACGCATGAACTTCCTGCTTTTGGACCGACCCATATCTTCAATTACATGTATAACAATACGGTTGTCAACTGCGGAAGCGGCATTGGCAGTCTCAGTAGTCGCAGATACGCTTATAATAATATCGTACAGAATACGACAGGCGATAATTATTATGGTGATTTCAATGCAACCTCCTATAACAATCTGTCCGATGATGGTACGGCTCCTGGCAACGACCCGATTACCGGAAGCGTACTATTCGTCAATGCGGCGGCGAAAGACTTTCACCTTTCGTTGACGGACACGGTTGCCAAGGGAGCAGGGAGAAGGTCATTCTCACCGGACTATGAGAACTTCTATGACGTTGACGGATACCCACGATTCTTTCCGATGGACTGCGGAGCAGACCAGGCCCTTGACAATACGAAGTGGAAGGTGTGGGGCGGCGGTTCGAGCATGGACGGCAACTTTAATACGGCGACATGCTGGACAGGCGACAGCGTACCGACATCTACGGATTACATCCTGTTCAACGGAACCGATGTAACCGACTGCACGATTGACGCTGATGTTGACGTGGGTGGAATGGCTGCTGATTGGAATTATACCGGTACGGTGGACAATTCCGTCAACAACAAGGACATCACAATCAGAGGACCGATATCCGTCAAAGGCGACGATGCCGCACCCCATTTTGATTGGGGAGCTAACTGCGATTTCAACTGGACGGGAACATACTGGTTTGTTGAAAATGCCGACACATGGGTCATGCCGTCTACGGTCAGTCTTGTCATAACCGGTGACGGCTCTACACAACATTTAATGCGGCACACCTATATGACATGGAATGAACGGCTTGGACATATCAAGGCTACTGATGCTCCATTGTATCTTGAATACATGAACTCCTGTAACGGTTTGACGCTAAGAAATTCTCCGATAACAAGCCCTAATGTTTCGTTGAGTAATTGGGGAGTGCTTGACCAGGATGCGGATAGTCCTATTGATATCGGTACGGCGATTATGAGTCCGGTTTGTGGTGGCAATCCGACACAGAAAGCCGCTGCGATAAATGCGTCCTATATCAAAGCGTCTGCCGGTAAAGATAACTGGCCTGCTCTGACATGGGAATCTCCATTCGAGTTTACATGGGGGTGGAGTGAAGAACTGTATCTCGGAGCCGGTGAACATTGGTTCCAGCAGGGTATTCATTACCTGCATAATACGACGACTGCGGGTGAACTGGATAATTCCAAATACAATCCGAGTTTTCGCATAGGTGGAACCGGAACCGGCCTTGAGGTGTCGGACGACAATGTAGGCGGCCTTACCGTCACAAAGGGAACAGGCTCTATCACGATGGACGGTGAGGATCAGTTTATCAAGCTGGACGGCAAGAGCGTTGAGCCGATTGACAACTCAAGCGGCACAGGCACATTCGAGATCATGGAGGACGGCACAGCGGATCTCGACCTTGGAGAGAGGACAGATGACATCATCGGAACCGCAGGGATTACCTTCAACTCACCGAACATTGTTGCCAAAGGACTCGCTCTCGATAACCTCAGAGGATTCAAGAGCGATACGCCTGCTTCGGATTGGACTCTGGTTATTGCCACTTCTTACGACTTTCTGTACCTTGATGTTATTGATAACGATGTTACCGGATCATTCGAGATTATTGACGGTGGAAGTTCCTATTGCCGTGACCTGGGGAATAACACTAACTGGACTTTCGATTACCTTATCAAGAAGGATGGAACGGCGTTCTACACAACTCTCGCCGCCGCTATTGCCGCTCTGCCAGCTACGCTTATTGCAGATACATCAATCCTCTTCCTTGACAGGGAGCGATACGAAGAAGTGAATACGCTGTCCGGTGTGGATACCAACGGATTCACATTGACTATAGACGGCCTTGGAGACGAAGGTGTTCCTGGAACCGGCAAGACGACTCTTTATCATGCGACAACAGCCGGATATCTGCTGACTATTACCAGCATGAAGAACGTCACGATAACCGATATCGAGTTTGAGCGAGAGGAAGCATTGGACGATTCGCGTCATGGCATTGACATTGACGGAAACAACATTGATGAGATTGTGATTGACCGGTGTGACTTCAGGGGTAACGGTTATTATCCGCAACAGGGTATCTACTGGAACACGAATCAATCTGGTTATGCCGGACATCTGTTTGTTCGTAACTGTCTGTTCCGGCGTTGGGGTAAAGCAGGTATCCAGTTTGTAAACGGCGGTTCTACATACAACGAAAACTTCACCAGCTACTACAACACCTTTGTCAAGAATCAGGAAGCGATACAGTATGATGGTTCATCTTCCAACAAGGGATGGGTAAAAGGCAAGAATAATATCTTCGACATGGACGGTGATGAACTCATCGAATGTACCTACTTTGCCGCATGGTATTTTTCGACGAACGATTGGACACCGGATGACTTGGACGAGATGGAGAATAATCTGTATCACTTCAGAACGTCTACTCAGATGTATCTGTTTGTGTCCGGTAGTATCGCTTCGCCTACGCTCAGTTATACAAACCTCGCCGCCATGCAGGCGGCGTATCCGGCAGAGGAAGTGAATGGACTTGAAGCGGACCCGCTGTTCGAGGAATACTGCGTTGATTACCATATCGGCACGGACAGTCCCGCCTACCAGTCGGCGGACGGAACCGCCAATACCTACGACAACGAGCAGTGCGTCAGGCTTTATCCCTACAACCGTGGCTGCTACGAGAGCGACCTGGTAAGCCTGGACCAGGTGCAGAAGCCTCAGATTGACAAGGAGCAGAACGCTACGTTTTGGATTGATATTGAGGACACAAGGACATCGGGGAGCAGTCGCAGCTTACGAGTAGACCTTGAATATGCGAGGATGGAATAATGGCTAAGACTGATGAAACAGGACGGTTTGTTCTTCTTGATGCTTGCAGCGAAAAAAGAAAGGCAGTGTACGCCATGATATATAAAATGGGAGCTGGATTATTGTCCGTGCTCGGTGTCGTGCTGTCGTTCTTTTGGCTAACCACATCCAGCATGAGCAACGAGATGGTTGAAATAAAGATGAAACAGGGTAAGGCTGAAGTTCATCTTCAGAATACCAAAGAGAAGGTAGACGACATCTACAAGGAACAAAAATCCATGAAGGAAGAAATCCTTCAAGAGATAAGGATGGCCAAGTGAATATTGATATCTTCAGAGGAATAGACAACAGGCAGATATTCGCTACCCCGCAGGGGTTTCTGAAGAAGGCGGAGAATGTGCTTATTGACACGACTGGCATGTTGCATAAAATGCCTGGTTGTAAACTGATAAGCACACCTGATCCAACAGAAGGCAAGCTGAAATACAGTGCTACTGAATTTTTCTATGGCATCGACATGCTCCAGAACCACGACGATTACCAGGATGTGCTTATTGCATACGCTGGACGAAAGAATGCGTCTTTCGATACAGACGAGGTGTTGTTTCCTCATATCTATAACCCTGCATGGACAACTGATGTTGACTGGAAAGGACTCCCTTGGCCGTCCACAATTCCAGTCTCCTTGAACGCAGGGGTACACGAAGTTCAGTCTCCGCTGTCCTATCTGAAGCGGGCGTACATACTGGCCAATGGATTTCCGGTCTATTACGACGCACCGAATGAAACATTTGTTGACGGAACCCTTGTCAGTAAGGACTACTTTGATACAGAGCTGGCTGAGGCCATCTCGAACGGAACCATTACGGCAGAAGACGCACCGACATATGTGATTCCGAAGGGGGTCTACCTTGAAGAACATCAATCGAGAATGTTCCTGTGCGGAACGGGTAACAGGGCGAATATGCTCCTCTATACCCAGCCGTTTTCGGATAATTTCTACACCCTCCAAGGTGGTGTTCCGGTGCTCCTTGAGGTATCGGTGGGTCAGGAGGGGAGTGCGGTCGGCACGGTCAATGACCGCTTGACGGTTTGCAAAGAATGGAGCGAGATCCTCTATATTTTCAAAGAACGCAGTATTCACCGTCTTATAGGCGACCAACTCGTAAACTACTACACGACGGTTGTAAATAAGACAGTGGGTTGCGACAAGCCCAGAACCCTTATCCGCACCCAGGCTGGGCTCATATTCACCTACAAGCAGGAGGTATACCTGCTCAACAATACAACCACGAGGATTTCGGATCCTGTGCGGAAGGAACTTACTACGCTTCCGTCCACAGCCGGAGCCTCACTAATGGATGAACGCTATTACGTCCTGGAGTGGGACGAGAAAACCTTGATCTATGATATACAAACCGGAGCCTGGACAACTTGTACTCATCGCATTACTGGCGATGACAATTATATTACAGATGGCACTGATATTATGCGATGGGGTGTCGGACACAAGTGGAAAATCGGTGTGGATAATACAGGCGGCGATAGCATACCTATCTATATTGATACTGGCAATTATCGTTATTCGGATGAGATAGTTCCCATGGATATCGTCCTGACGCTGCAGTCAGCGGCCAGGAGCCAGCCTCTCAAGATACGGATGGACAACCGTGAACACCGTGTCATGCAAGCTGCGATCAACAGCAGGCCAAGGATCGACCAGGCCTTGCTGGACAGAGATATGATTTATGATTTACCCTACGATGTTGTCTATACAGCTCCCCTGGTAAGCGGGAGGAGTATGCGGCTTATCATAGAGCATGATGATGAATATGCCTATCTGCTCAGGGCAATCAACTGCAGGCTTGAGCCTGTGGACAGGCAAGTTCCAGGAGAAAAAGCATGAAAGCATTGAACCTGAATACATTCTCATTCGAGCAGCGGTTTCCTGCCGACGAGATCAACGAGAACTTCCAAGAACTACAGGATTCGGTGAATAACGTCGAGTCTGAGCAGCTGAAGAATATCGGTGGGGTATTCGACTGCGGTTCCCTGCAGTTTGACAACGCACAACCTCCAATATCCGCATGGGATACCACGGATGACCCGAACATGCTTATAACCAAGGGTTATCTTCGTACCGCTGGTCTTGATATCGAGTCAGGTATCCATACCCACGATAACAAGGCTCTATTGGATACCATCACCGAAGACAAGACGGAGATTGTATCCGCCTTCACGACCGGTGCGACGGCGATGAAACTGGTTGATACCAACCAGCAGTTCGTTACAGACGATGACGTTCGAGCCGGTATGATCGTCCATAACACCACGGACGATACCTACGCTATCGTCACAGCTGTTGATAGCGAGAGCACCCTGAGTCTTGATACGAATATTATGGCATCGGCGGAAAACTACAAGATATATCCAGCTCCGTCCGTCAATGCCGGAGGAGGCACATCATGGAACAGCTACATGGTCGCTACCAAGATAAAGGAAGCTCTGGATGAGACTCTCGGGCAGAAGTATTCGACTATCGGGAAGGGAGACCGTGTGGCTCTCCTATCCGATACGGGCGTAGGCAGCGGCATTTCTCAGGCCCATGTCGGATACGGGATAGCCGGCATTGGTGTGCCGGTTCTGTTCCCGTCCGGAACTAAGATAATGAAGCTGGACTTCTCCGTGCTGCATTCGAGCACGTCTAACTGCGGTTCCGGCAGTATGTTGATTGACATTACATCAGTCAACCAGTACTGGTGGCAGATCATGTGGAACAACGACGGCAGTGCAAAGGCGGTCAACCAGGCATCTGCTACTTTCACGCCAGGCGTACCGGTCGACGCTGTGTTTACGACAGGCGTGCTTCTGTCGGCGTTGGTTGACGCAGCCAAAACGCAGGTCACTTTTTCCCTGACCGGGTTGGTCAGTGGAGTTATCGGTTATCAGATGTTTCAATAATTTTTTTTTCAAAGGAGCGAGTTATGACGTTGAAGGGCAAAGTGGCAATCCTGAAAGGGATCGAGAATGAGAATCCAAGATATGATAATCAGGGTGCTTTTGTCCCAAGCGATTGGGATATCCTGGCTGGGTGGCATGAAGAAGAAGATATTATCCGCAATATTACAGATGATGTGGGCCGCTTCCGCAGCGTGGACGAGCTTAAACTCTTTCTTGCTGAGAATTACCGGTATCCTATTGGTCGGCTATTCATGGTTAAAGCACTCCCCGCTGGGAAGAAGTCAGAAAAGGACACGGTTCCTGTGGGCTATGTTGCTGCGAATACCTTCGATTATAAGAATCGCAAGTGTTCGCTGGTTGTCCTTATTGCTGAGAAGGATGACAAGGGAAAATTCGGATGCGATGCGTTGAAAACAATGTGTGGTTATCTCAACCAGGAGCTTGGAATACACCGGGTTGAGATGGTTGTACCGCAATCAGACGATTATACCGTGAATATCGCTCGGGATGCTGGCTTTAAGCAGGAAGGAATACTCAAGGACTACCTCTTCTACGGAGGCAAGTACCACAACTCTGTAATACTATGTTGGATGGGAGCATAACATGGGTAATGGCGTTAATCAACCTGCATCTCTTGGAAATAAAGGAGGTCTGGGTGCTCTCGGCATCGCCAGTCTCGCTACCGGAGGAATAAGCGGTCTCGCCAGTCTCTTCGGTGGCGATGATACGCCGAGACAGCGTACCGCTTCCGAGACTTCGTTCTATCCTCAGTTTGTCTCTTCCGCAAATACAGCCGTTGGCAGACTGAATGACCTGTATGGACAGCTTGGGCGGATAGGGACTCAGCTTCCATCGGTTCCATCTGCTCCAACACTGTCTTTACAGCCCTATACTCAGGCATTCAATGCACAGGAACGTGCGTTGAGAGCCGACCTTGACAGGCTTGGATCAGCCCGTCAGGCCGGAAGGGGATTCGGAACAGGTGAATTCACAACCGCTGCCGGTCTTGGAAACTTCGGTCTCAACCGTGCCATGCAGCTTGGACAGCTTCAATATCAGATGCCCATACAGCAATTCAATCTTCAGAACCAGGCATTCCAGAATCAGCTCGGATTGGGACAGCAACAGGCTTCTCTAATTGGCCAGCAGGCAAATCTGGCACAGGCTCCTACCAATATCTACGGACAGATGGTGTCGTCTGAGCTTGGCACTCCGTATACTCCGAACCTTACACCCTTTGAAAGGGCTATGAATATATTCGGCGGTCTTTCCAGTGGTGCATCCCAGGCTATCGGTGGGTACGAAAGAGGCAGACGTATCGACGACTTCATCGCCAACATGAGTCCGTACATGTTTAATGTGCAGGGGAGATAATTATGGCATTATTCTCACAACCATTCAGCTTTACAAGATTCGGTAGAGAACTCCGTGGTCTTGGTCAAGGGATCGGAGAGCAGTTTGCGGCTGAACCAGCCAGGAGATTCTCGAACCTCATCCTGGCCAACCAGCTCAAACAGCAGCAGGAGCAGTTCAACTTCATGCAGAAGTTCTACGATGCCCAGACCAAGGCTCTTGAGGCCCAGGCCAAACTGCTTGGTCGTCAAACCCAACAGAAGGACCAGGTTTCTCCTGCGAGAGAACGTGTCCGTGAAGAGGGTAGGGCTGGGCGTACACCCAGGGCTGAAGTTGGTGAGCGTCAGCCTGTTCTTGCACAGCCTACGCCTGCTGCACCCGCATATGGTGCTCCTGTTGTGAGCGAAGATGTGTTCGGACTTCCAGAGATTGAAGATCCTTATGCGAGCAGAGGATTGTTCAGCGAAGAGGCAGGGCCTCCCATCTTACAGTTTCTCAGACCGGTGCAGGCTGAACAACAGCGACTAGAGCAGCTCAAGCGTAACCAAATGCTCGACTTGCTGCGTAGAGCGAAGCCGTTTCAACGATATCCACAACAGGCAGTACCGACAGAAAGACGAATGCCGTTCTATCCCGGTGTAATGGGGGGAACCATGGGGCAACTGTACGATCCAACCACTTATCCGTTTGCGTAGGAGACAACGATGGGACTGAATATTTTAGAGGGTATCCGATCAGCGAGCAGAGCCCAGAATCCTACCCAGGATATCGTGGCCATCGCCAGTGCGGTCAGTAAACTGAACCGTGATCGTCTGGCCATGCTGACCACCCAGGCCAAGATGCTGGCAGATGCCGAGAACAGGAAGCGTATCCACAGGATGCAGGATTTGCAGTATTCCATGGCTCAGTATGGCTTTGAAATGCAGCAGTTCAATGCCTTCAAGAAACAGGCCAAAGACCTGATGAAGACAGCGATGGTCGAGCTGTATGCCAATGGCGGGGATATGGGTCAGATTGCCCAGTTGATGCGTGGCTTCAACCTTGAGATGGCAGCGATGATGCCGCAAATGCAGTACGGTAATACCGGAGGGGAATTCACTACCTATCTGAACAATCTCCGATCCCAGATCGAGAGTGGAAAGATGAAGGTCGCTCCCGGGAAGCAGGTTAAGCCTACGATGAGTGCTGCCTCATGGACAGCTGCCCAAACTGCCAACCAGAAGCTCGTGAATGTTCTGAAGAAACTGAAGAACGCGAAGAATCCGTTTCGATTCACCAATACTCTTTATACGAATACCGTGCTTGGCGGACAGACGGGTCTTCCAGCGGAAGTCCATAACGTGGTAACCAAAGAATTGGCTCCAGTAGCATCAGAGATCCGGGCTGTGAGGCAGAAGCTCGTAGATGAAGCCTCTGCCACACGCAACAAAGCCCAGCGTGATGCTATTATGACTACGGTTCGACAGTTCGACAGGACACTCACCGGTCTTCAGAGTGTGATAAACGCTCAGTCCAAGGCATCCGTGGGCGGCGGCCTTATCAGCGATGTGGTCGGCCTGGTCGGCCCCGCTTCCAGGCAGGGGAACCTTCAGTTCTTCAACGCACTGGAACAGCTGACAGGCGGTCTTACTCAGTATTCAGAGAATACAGCCCGGTTCGAGGCTGCTCTCTCTGCCCTGAGTCTGGCTCCGATGATAGGACACCTGGGCGGAAGGGCCATATCGGCAGCTCCTTCTGCCCTAAGATATGGTGCAAACCTGGCCAGATCCGGTCTGGCTAAACTGACAACGCCTCTTGGTAAGCAGGCTCTCAGGTATCCTGCTCAGTATCTCGGCAGGGGTGCTGCACAGCAGGCTGCGAAAGCCGGACACGGTCTTCTCAAACGCGGAATTACCGGTGCTCGCAGAGTGGGAGCCAGGGCCAAAGGTGCCATATTTGGTCCTGAGTATGGCGTAGGAGCCAGAACTCCCCTCATAACGCAATTTACTCCCAGAGGCGGGACTCGTCTTACGCCTTTCCAGATATCCCTTCCCGGGGCGGCTCCAGCACCTCCGCTGCCACAGGTAGGTATGTTGGGAGCCGCGTTCTCGCCAGGTACGGCAGCGTTGGGATATCCCGCTGCACTGGCCGGGCAGGGCCTTATCCGTGCCGGTGCTGTAGGCGGAGCCGGGGCACAACCGACAATGCCGCTGGGGCCTGAGCTTCAGAGAACTGGACTTCAGCTTCAGGATTTCAGCAGCATGACACCGTTTCAGCAACGGGCTGCCATGTACCCGGAAATGATGGCGAGACAGGCTGAAGATGCTGTACTTCAACAGCTGTTTATGAATCCGTTCACGGAGTAAAATATGGCTATTGAAGACGATGTAGCCGCCCTTCAGGCGGATGTGACAGCCATGCAGGCTGAAATCGACGAGATCAAGCAGCTTTGTCAGGCCATCTATACAAAGCTAATCGAAAATCCGGGAGCCCCCATTGGCAGTGCAGACATTTCTCAGCAAATCGGGCCAGGAATCGGTCAAGGTATTCGCACCTGATGTAATCCGCAGGAGAATATCCCAGGAGGTCCAGCAGCAGGCAGCAGCCCAACAGGGGCCTGGATTCTTGGGGACCATCCTGTCTCCACTTCTCATCCCATACAGAGCAGCGACTGGAGCAACCGCCTCCGTGGTAGAAGATACCTACTTCCCGCGTCTGGCTGCTCTCGTTCCACCCGCCTTCTGGCTGACCAATCCCCTGGACGCTGTTAGAGGAGCATACAGGGGTGTTATGGGCGATGTACCGCCTCCGACGTTCTATGAGACCTTGAGGCGTCAAGGCATCGAATCGGGCCTCAGATTGCCCGAGGAGGGCATTGTACCCACAGGTCTGGGTGCGGCTGGGGGTGCTGCTCTCGGAGCTGCTCTGGGAAGCACCATTCTACCCGGTCCCGGTACAATTCTAGGTGGTATAGGTGGTGGTTTGCTGGGAGGATCCTATGGTAAAGAATTCATCGGTGGATCCGACATTCTGACCGGGCCTATCGCCCTTGGGCAGGAGGTCCTGTTCGATCCATTGACATATATGGGTATTCCTGCTGGCATTACAGCCAAGGGTGAGGCTGGGCTGGCTGTCCGGAAGGCTATATCAGGCGTTAAGCTGGCTGAGAAGGCGTCTACCAGGCAGGGATTGAAGGGATTATTCAAGTCCTCCATGGAGAAATCATTCGGTAATCTCAAAAAAGCCATCTCCATGCATCCGGATAAGGCCCGTCTGGCAGCATTGAAGACTGCTGCAGACGCAGAGGATGTCGGTAAAATACTCTCTGAATTCAAAAAAGTAGAAGACATATCTCCGAAGCTACTTGGGATCAGTGGCTTAAAAAAAGCCAAGCAGGAGATCCAACGCGGGCTTCGTAGACAGCCATGGGAGATCGTTCGTAATCCCATCACCGGTAACGCTATCCATCCGATAGAGGCCATCACAAAGGCTGCCAATTATGTGGCTCATATCGACAGAGCCTCCGTGGGGAAGACCCTCTCGGCCCTTGCCCGTGTCTACAAGACAGCCGGGTTTGATGCTGATGAGGCTGCCAGAATAGCGAAGCAGAAGGTAAAGGAACCGATATCAACGCCTTCCGATGCCGTAGCCAAATCATACGATGTGGTTCCTCCAAAGAAGGAACTGGAGACTATCGTTGAGGTGGCTCCAGAGGAAGCTCTCAAGACGCTTGAAACGGTAAAGAAAAAAACCAAGCAGTTAACCGGGGGTATTGCAGACGATGAACTGAAGAAGGCTTCAGAGACAGCTCTGAATGCCTATACAATAGAGGAGAGCCTGGAAGGTCTCCAGAAATACTACTACTTAAAGAGGTTCGGCAGAAAGCTGCCTGATAAACTCAACACCAAAGCCTGGGAGGATGCCGGCAAACAGGCCAGGAAGCACCTGACAAGGGGTGCTATCAAACGTGCCCCCTATTTCAAGGATATCATGAAGCTGAGCGATGATACGGCATCGTACTTCGAGAGATACTTTGGTGACTTCCAGTCCGACATCTCTGACTTCGTAGCTATAGTCAGGACAGGTACATACAAGGGTAAGAAGCTTGGTCCGAAGCAGATGAACGAGCTTATCGACGACTTCGCCAACACCAGGTTCTTCCCGGAAGCTCCATCCAAGGCAGACCTTATTCTGACCAAGGATATGATTGCCACAAAGCCTTATAATGCAATCCCATGGGAATACAAAGAACCAATTTATATGTATCTTATCAAGCAGGATCCTGCGGCGTCCGGTGCATTGGATGCTCTGCTGGCTTCAAAGAAGCGGTTTGCCGTACCCACGGAGGACGAGATCACCAGAATATTGGTTGATTATATTGTGGGAGACAGGGCTGGGTGGAAGAAGTGGCAGAACAGAATAGACTCCCAGGTTCGCCTCTGGATGCGGGCAAAGTATGCCGCTGCACACCCGGAGGATATCGCTTTCAGGACCGGGCTTGGTATCCCGGAGGGGTTGTCCAAGGATCAGCGGGTCAAGTTCATCAAGGCTCTGGTCAAGGTGGCCAAGTCTGACGCGGTATCGGATGTCAATGACATCTCAGGACTAGCCCTGTCCCTGGGCGTCAAGACCGGCCGGAACGATCAGTTCTCCACGCTCATGGCATTGGGTGGTTACTCATTCAACGCACCGAAGGCCGGCCCGGAGGTCATAGCTGCGAAGCAGGCATTGAAACCCATCACGGCAGGGTCGTTTGCCGAGAAGAATATCGTACCGAGCATCGCTACGGATACTGGATTCAAGCCAATTAGGGACGTTTCTAGAGGTACTTTTAACAAAAAGATATCTGACGCCACGGTAAAGCTCATAGCCGGTGCTAAAACAGAGCTGGATCTGGATGAACGGATGACTACCCTGGCGGAGCTGTTCAAGGTATATTGGATCAAGAGAGGTATTGTCAAGGATCTGGATAACATGTCCGTGGCAACCCAGAGCCTTGCCAGAATGCTTGTGGATGCCGGCATTGTAGGCGGCCGAACAGCCAATGTTCAGAAGCTAAGCAACCGTGAGGCCCTGGAGTATATGACCAATCTCCTCCAGAACCTCCAGAAACAGACCGGTATCAGCATGGCGAAGCCCATGGCACAAGCCAGGAAGCTGATGAAACTTACAAAGGATATCAAGCCATCTGATTTCAAAGTCAAGGGAAAGGTCCAGTGGAAGAAATACCACAAGGCTGTGGCCACTGACTTTATGAGTAATGTCAAGGGCGGGAATGAATTCCTTGACAGTGTTAAGCTGTCCATCCAGGCTGCCCTGGAACAGAACTCAGCATTCGGAGCCAGGTTCTCCGGTAAGGAGCCGCTTACTGCCATCATACAGATGGGAGGTCTGTCCCCGAAGCACAAGCTCCTTCAGCTGGCCGTAGGCCCTGATGCCAGAAACTTCTCAAAGAACATCTGGTCGTATGTAGACCGTGTACGCAAGGATCTCCTTACGATTGCAGAGTCGTTCAAAAAGACGATGAAACCTCTGTCCCCTGAGCATAAACAGCTCATGGATGACCAGCTTGCACGCTGGAAACAGCTGAATCCCGGGGTCTCCACGAAGGCCATCGGTCAGCAGAAGAGGGTTATCTATGACAGGACAGTCAAGGAGGAAATAGCTCGGATGGTCGGGGACCATGAACTGTCAATCATCGAGTCTTCCATGGGTAATCTGGAACTCAGCATGTTTGATCCAAAGGTGGTAGCTCATATACCGGTCGATACGCCGGAGGCCAGAGCGATCGCCATGGCCAGGCAGGCATATCTCCGTGAGCATGACAGCCTCTATTCCGGTATGTCGAAAGCTGTAGAACAAATATCTGCAGACCTGCAGTATGTGCGTAATGAGATCAAAGAGATGACCAATCTGGCTGCCCAGTTGAAGAAGAAGGGCAATACCAAGGCTGCAAAGCAGGCTGTGACCCGTTCCAACGCATTACGCAAACGGATGGTTCAGATGCACGAAGCTGACGCCAAGCTAAAGAAGGGAATGTCCCTGTTTGAAGCGGAGGCTGACCTCACCACAGAGAAGGCACTCGCCGGATTCTCGATATCCAATGAATCAGAATTGGATACACTCGTAAGGCAGGCGACCTATGAGAACGAGAAACACGGTATCACTCCGTTCCTGCACGGGCTGCCGAAGAGTCCCAGGTTTACAACCAAGCGTCCTGTGGCTGCTAAACCTGTGCCTACCACATCTCATCCAATGAGGTATACGATGCCCAAGGGTTCTAATATATGGGATCGTGAAACAACTACATTCGACGAGATTGTTGCTGGAAACAGAGTATCTACAACTCGTGGATGGGGAAAGCAGCTTCCTAAAAAGGGACAAATTATTTCTTTCGAGAAGGGTGGCGATAAAGTTGTTGTCCGGGTAACAAATGTTGTCCCAATCACAGACGAGTTGTTACGAGACAAAGCATTCCAGAAACAGTGGGTTGCCAAAGAAGGCTGGAAATGGGATTATGCTAAAAACAAAGGTTGGATTCATGGCCATCAGGTGGAGTTTGAACTCTTACCAGCAGATATTGCACAGAAAACTGTGCAGTCTGCTGTTGATATGACAGATGCAGAGCTGGATAAGCTGGCTGCTCAGGCGGAAGAAGCGGCCGAAGGTGTCCCGGATCTGGCTGGGTTAAAGGGTATGGAGTCGGTAGAGGGGGTTCCTGACCTGGAGGGTCTGGGTGTTACTCCTGTTACCGATCTCAAATCCAAGACAGGACGGCCTATTGCGGCCGGTGTTACGGCTGAGGGAGAGATCCTCTATGACAAGAAGAAAGCCATTCAGGATCTCAAAAACAAGGCGTGGACGAAGCCAAAGGTGGAAGGTGTCCAGGCACTTCCTGCTGATACATTTACAAAGCTCAGTGAGTATGAGAAATGGCTGATTGAGCACGAGAAGGCTCATCTCCATCCTTCCATCAAGGCCATTGAAGACGAAGCTGCCAGGGAGAATGCAGCCAATTACATGGCTCTTGAAAAGGTATTCGGGAAGGAGAAGGCTGATGACCTGATACGGACACAGACAACCGCACTGTCGTCACAACTCGACGAATCTGCTGACGCTATCAATGATGTCATCACGGTCAGCGATGTCGAGAAGAGACAGATGGCGGATGAATTTGTTGAAGCTACTACCGAGAACCCAAGGGATTACGATGGCGGATTCTTCAACAGGATAGGCCGGTGGCTGAACTACGCCAGTCCCCTGCGTATCCATGAGACCGGTGATATTACGCCGCTGGGTTTCTTCAGGGATGTCCGTAGGATTGTCTCAGATGATATCATCACCCCCTTCAGGCGTGGGCCTATGAAGAAGACCAATAGGCTGCGGGAAAAGCTGCAGAAAATCGTAGATGCTGCACACATGGATTTCAAGACGGGTAGCCGTGAAGCGGCTGCTGTCTTTGACGCCTTGAAAGACGAGCGTAAGATAGCTCAGCTCCCAAAGAAGACCCAGAAACACGCCAGAAAATTCAGGGAGTGGTATGACCTGGCCATCGGAGAGGCTCAGAAAGAATACGACGAAGCCCTTGAATTCTTTATGGTAGGCAAGTCCCCGAACACTCTGGGAGTCGATCTCTTCAAGTCCTTGCGTGGCAGGAAGCCCAAGAGCCTGACCGAGTACAAGAAGTGGTTTGAGGGATTTGATATGCTTGGTCCCCGGCCGGAGCGTCGGGCCAACTATGTAACCTACTACCAGGAAAACAAGTTCGGTGGATTACCGGGTATCAATCAGCTGCTCGAACGTGCCAGGATGAGAGGCAACTATCCGGGCTTCTTCAAGAAGCGTCGTGGGGACAAGGTGGCGGGCGATATCTTCAGAGCTGTTGAGGCATATGCCTCTCCTACCTTGAGATATATCGAGAACATGAAAATTGTACCAGCCCTGCAGCAGGAAGCCTTTGACCTGTCCGGCAGAGGCCAGGTATTACGCTCCAAGTATTACCATATGCTTATCAATACATTACGGGGAGACATGGGGCTTGAGGATCAGATAGCCCTCAAGATCCTCAGCGGATTCCCGAGACTGGCCAAAAACAAATGGGTCATGGATTTCTTCGGAGCCAAGCCGGCCACGGCACTGTCCCAGAGTGCCACCCGTCTGATGTACATGAACATTCTGGGCTTTCAGCTCGGAACGCCTTTGAGGAACCTTACGCAAGTGCTCAATCAGGTCGCTCTAAGCGGTCCTATTCAGGTGAGCCGAGCCATGAAAGCCCTCATGGATCCGGAAGCCATCAAGCATTTCAAGCAAGTAACCAACACAGAGAATCTGAGAGGTGTTTTGGAGAGGGCCAATCCAGAGAAATTTGCCTGGAGATGGAATGTTCTCAACAAGTTTGAGGATCTGGCTTTTGCTCCGTTTAATTTCTCAGAGAATATGACTCGTGGAGTGGCGTTCTATTCCGGTGCGTTCGATGAGATGGTGAAAATGGGGAAGAAACCCACATTTGAGGCATTCAGGAATCTGACTGATAAAGAAATGGGGAGAGCGTTGACTTCGGCACTCGATGCTATCGACGCCTCCATGTTTATATATGATGTGACCGGGCGGAGTCCCCTGTTCAGGACGCCTCTCGGTAGAGCCATCGGTCAGTTTATGAATTACACCATCAAGCAAGGTGAGTTTATAATCAATGACCTGCTTGGAGCCGAAGAGATCCTCCAGAATGCGGGGCTCCTGAAAGCGGGTGTCAAGACCAAGATGCTCAAAAAGGAGATCAGCACACGGGCTCCCTTCCTATACCTGCTGGTTATGGGCGGAGCATTCGTTGGCCTGATGGAACAGCTCGGCCTCTCATTCGAGAACCCGGCTACGGAATGGACACGTTTCCCGGTGTCTCCATCATCCAGGCTTATGAAAAACCTGGCTACCGGAGATACTACGAGATTCTGGAAGGAATTCAACTCCTCCATCTTCCCGGGTGTGGCCATTACCAAGGCCAAGCGTCACCTGATTGACTACCCGGCCAAGAAAGACAGGCCGATTACGAAGAACGATTTCATCCTATCGTTGAATTTATTTCCAGCAAGGAGGAGGAAAAGTGGCAAAACTAAGCAAGCGAGTAAGGGAAGCAAGAAAGAAACCAGGCGGTTCAAACGTAGGCAAGTACAAGGCAGGACCGTTCTGCGGACCCAGCGGCGGAGCCCCGGCCGGAAGCTATCCCGTCAACAGCAGGGCAAGGGCCAAATCCGCACTAAAGCTGGCTCATAATGCTCCGAATCCATCGGGTATCAAGAGCTGCGTCTACAGGCATTACCCGGACCTAAAGCCTAAAAAGGGTAAATAATGGGTTGGAAGGTTGGCAAATTCAAGTGCAGGATTTGCGGTTACAGTCACATCTCTGTGTATCCTGTAGATATCTTCGATGAGACTAGAACTGAGTGTCCTGATTGTGAGCACATGACCTCAGAACTCATCGCTAATCTGCTCGTTGACGGGAGCTGGAGTACCGGAAATCGTTAAGCAAATTCCCTAAGTTGTTATATATTCTTATTAAATTTGCTTAACAAATGGGCTTGGCACTTTGAAAAATATTTAGCCGTCTACTAATATATACGAAAAGCCTTAACTGGAAATAAAAAAAAGGCCCGATAGGGGGAGCCTAACTCGCTCGCCTCCTACCGGGCCACAGCCCTGGTCAGCTTCGGTTGACCGGGGTTTATTTTTCGTAGATCGCTTGGCTTTCTTCACAAGCTACTAATACTTTTCCCATCTTTCATCTCCTTAACTAATTTCTCGTTTGCGTCCACAATCTTCTGCATATCCTCAATGGATATTTCTTTTTCCAAAGGTTCAAAGAAATAAACCTTCTCGTCTTCAGTCTCGAAATACTCTTTCGTTACTTTGATTACTTCCATCTTTCACTCCTTTCTATGTAAAATGTAACTAAGCATTTCTTTTACTTCCTTGTTTGACCAGAATCTTGGCGATCTTCTGGCTTTCCAGTACATTTTCCTGGCTCTATCGAGAACTTTTCTTTGTTCTGTATCATGGAGCATTTCTTGTATGAATATCTTTGGATCTACATTCCATTCTCCACCAAGTTTATATGCACCAGGCAGTGCATTACGCCTAGCCAGACATCGAAGCGTTTCGGGATGGCGTCCCACCTTCTTTGCCAGTTCATCTATGGTTAGTTGTTTTTCCATTATCCACTCCTGTTACATTAAAAGGTGGAAATGTAGTTTCGCCTTTAGATCCATGACTATCTCTGGGATCTGAACAGTGAAGAGAGTAGAGTTGCTCGAAGGCTTCAGTTATAATCTTCAAATTATCTTCAAGGCTCACGGATTCCTCCTCTCGACAATCTGCATTCTTGCTATTGGAACATCATACACGATGACGGCTGGCGATCTGGGTATACGCATGAGGGGATACCCAATCACTTCGTTCCGGTGTATACCGTACACATGGGGATACGGCTTCGTGCCGTCCTTCTTCGTGAAATTAATCTTGACTAGATTGTACTGACCGATCTTGTCCTTGGCCAGTCCTACGCTCTTTGTCTTCCAGATAGGCTCACCTATCTCAAACCTGGCTGTGTTTGGATCAGCCAGCAACGCTTTCAAATCCATTATGCTCTCCTTTCATAAGGATTATCCGAGACTGCATTGTCCCTCTTTTGGAATTGAGTTGTTTCACGTTCTCTTTTCCGAATGCCATGATTAAAATTATGAGCACTCTGAACGTAGAGCATAAACTTCTTCTTGCACTTGGTGCATTCAATATTGGAATTATAAATAATCCATTCTTGATTGCCGCAGTAGCAGGTGTATACCTCCGGCATTATTCGTTCTCCTTGTAAGTTCTTATAACGAGCTTGTCCCCTTGGACAATGAAGCTCACCGTAAACTCGTGATGACAACCTACGCAGCAGAATGTAACACTGTCTTTCTTCCAATTCAGAATAGTGGGTTCTCCTTGGATTACCCCATTGAAACCATGCTTCATCTCGTTTCTTCTGAAGATTCTTCGCAGCAGATTCTTAACTCTTTCCATATCTCCTCCTCGAAGTCCAACGGTTTCGGTTCTATCATCTCATGCGTGCGATGAAACTTCTCCGCCGTCAGGCAAGACTCGTCACAGTTTTTGCTTCTTGTAATGACCCAATCTCCGAGTCTTGCCCACATGACGAGTCTTCCAGGTCCTTCTGGAGTTGAACAGTAGGCCCAGCCTGTGTGTCTTTTCGGCGGCGTTGCGTACGGCATTTCATCTCTCCTTTCAGTGCGAGAATTCCATTATTGGCAAGCATCCGCTTGACCTTGTTGTATTCGTGCGACTTGAATTCCTTCGTTGCGAATTTTCGCAGCGACTCCACCGACGGCTCGACCGGGACGTAAGTGATATTCTTCATCAGGTCTAGCCTGCCGTCTACGGCAAGGCGTCCTATCTTCTTGCTGTAGTTGTCCTTCGTAGAACACCTGGCAACCAGGATATGGAACCCGGTGTTGTCCTGTTCCACACCGATGGTGACGCCTCCCTTGGTTTCCAGATTGCGAATCTTCGCCGATTTCTCTCTTGAGTAAACTCGGAAATGATAATATTTCATAGCTCATCTAGCTCCTCTTGAATTTTATCTATTATACGTTTTGGTAATCTGTCCTGGATGACACGGTAATACTTACCGTCGTCGCCTACTATTCTTATGCTTTTTATCTCTCTTTCGTTTGGTTCTGGGGCTCGGCATATAACCGGAGAGCCGTTCACGAAGCCAACGTCTCCGATCCTCTCTGTGTAGATAACGTGAAACTGCATTGTTATCTCCACTTCCGTTCCCATCATCGTTACCTGATTTCTTGGAAATCTTCGCTTTGCCATGCACACTCCTGAATCTGGGACATTTCTGGGAATTCTCCCTTGGCATATCGACCGTTTCCTCCTACAACCATGTCTTGAAATACGTGCATACGGCTTTCTTGGTTCCGTCAAACGTATCAAACGAGAGCCGTTCACAGTGACGACATGTCGGAGGACCTGTAAACGCTATATTCTTGAGTAGTTTCATAATAAATAAACCCAGAGAGGGGACATGCGGTTGAGGGCTACTCTCTGGGCTTTGCCCTCAGTTCTTTCTTCCTGGGCCTCTGTACCTCTTTGAATATGAGGTAGCCGTACTTGAGTACCATGCCCACAGCAAAGAGCCCGTTGATCCCTATTTTGACCAAGCGATACGCTACTCGCTTCTTCATTTCTTTTTCTTTCTCGGAGCCTGGAGTCCGTATTCATCCCAGAAATCTTCCGGGTCTGTCGATTCCTTGTATTCCTTGACAACCTCAGCTTCCTTTGGAAACCCTGCTTCGAGCTTTTTGAAGTTGGAACTGTCCGCCTTGAAGAACAGGCGGTACAGCAGAGCATGGAAGTTCGTCGCATCACTGTGTTTAATTGCGTGATACAGTTTCTCCACCGCTGTCTGCTTCTCCATCTCCTCCTTGCTCGGTTTCAGGTCTTTCATCAGCTTCATTCATTTCTCTCCTTGTAATGGGTTCCACGATATCGTCACAGAACGTATCGAGTGTCGTTATGAGAATACTCTGGATGTCATCTTCCGGGATGCACATGTAAACGGACAGTTTTTTCTGGAGCGTGTCGGCCTTGTCTGGAACCATCACATACGTATCCTCGTAAGGCTTTGTGAATACCAGAACAGGAGACTTGCTTACCGTACACGCCTTGGAAAGCGTTTCCTCGTACCAGTCGAACACGGGTCCTTCTGCATTGAATATCTGTTTCCAGGACCAGTTCTTGCGGTTACGGCACTCGACATAGAACGGAAACTTCTTGTATTCCGCCATGTCATCCGGTATGACATCGCCTATTTCTTTCTCTGCCCATCCACCTGAGAGTGGAGTGCGTCTGAGCTTCATTTCCAGTGCTTCGCCCAGCATGGTTGCGACCTTACGCTCGAATACCATTCCCTTGGTTCTGTTCGCTCTGCCCTGCTTCTTGAAATCAGCCATAATCTTACCCTCCGTGAGGTTAAAGCACGTTCTGACCTGCGGCTCATGTGAAGGTCTGTTTCGGACCATCCCAAGAAAAACGAATGGCGACATTGTTCTCTCCTTCCTTTGCCTTCAGTATACGAACTGTCCGATGCTTCTTATCATAGTCATTGTGAAAAGCCAGGACGATATCGGCATCCTGCTCGATATCTCCGCAATCACGTAGGTCAGACAGCCTTGGAACGCTTCTGCCCTCAGATTCAATCTGCCTGTTCAGCTGAACGAGTGGGAACACAACGACTCCCAATTCTCTGCCCAACACCTTGAGTTCACGGCTGACAGCCCCAAGCTCCTCGTGCCTGGAACGCTTCCTGTCTCCAGAGACAAGCCCTATGTGATCTATGACCACAAAAGACAGGTTATTCGCGTAGTGGGATATCTGTTTTACCTGATCCGCGATAGCGGCTACGTCCATCTTGAATGTATCGCACACATAGAAGTCTTCGCCGGCCATTTCCTCGGCACATTTCTCCAGCCTTTGCTCCTCGGCTGAGGTGACATCTCCCTTCAGGATATTAGCCAGGTCTACCTGGGCTTTGCACGCCAGCATCCTGTAGATGATGGTATTCGCATCAGTCTCCAGGGATACATACGCACATCCCAGATTCTTCTTGGACATGGCATTCATCATCATGTTCAGGCAGAACGCAGTCTTGCCCGTACTGGGCCTGCCGGCGATGACGACATACTGGCCTTTCCTGAACCCGAAGAATTTCTTATCGAAGTTTGGAAAGCCAGACGGGATCAGAAGCCTGCGTTTATTGGCCTTGATATTATTGACGACATCCGGCTGTGGCGTCACCACGTTTATCTCGTCCTGGATTGTCTTGACCTTCAGCATCTCCTTGGTAAGAAACGACATCACTCCGTCGCAGGAGATATCCTTGATGAGGGTCTGTGCCTTGATGATGGCCGGCTCGAACATCCGTTTCTTGGCGTCGTCCATCAGTATGGCGATGTAATAATCGGTCTGTGTCGTGGGATAATGGAGGTTTCCGCCTGGAGCTATCCCCTCCAGGACATCCGATATATTCCATTCCACCTGCCGAGCCTTCGCCTCCGTTCGGAGCATCACCAGATCAACCTTCTTGTTGTGCAGATACAACTCCTTGGTCAGAGCATAAACCTCGCTCGCAACCTTGTCGCTGAAGTGTTCCTTCCGTACCTTCCGCAGTATCTTTCGTGCAGATTTATCGTCGCACATGACACCGGCGATGATACTCCACTCAACTTCCTGGATATGCATGTGATTCTCCTCATGTGAATAGCTCCAGTTGTATGTTCCGACGCTTCTTGCTGTTTGCCCTGGCCTTGGCTGCGTCAATCTTGTCCTGTGGAGCGTACTGTCTGGCCAGCTCCTTCCAATTCACTCGGCCAATGATCTCTTCCTTGACATCATGCTTGGCCTTGATGCGACCGTCTTCGACGGTGGCACCCTGGTTCAGCCTGACGATGATCTCCCTCTCCATTTTCTTGAGATCCAATTTGTTCGATGCCAGCAATTTTTCACCGCTGTTTATACGTTTCTGTTTATTCTCGACCAATTCCAGCTCCGACTGCGTGATGAGCAGGGGGCTGACTGGGCTAATGGTCTTCAGCTCTTTGTCTATGATCTTCTTGACTCTGTCCTCAGCTATCGCTGCCTCTAACAGCTTCATTACTCGCTCCTTTTCGATAAAAAATTCGCAATATTAAAAAAACCCAGGGGCAGGGGCGTTGGCGGTCCCCCACCCCCGGGCCGCTGCAGCATTTAGAAGGGGGTGCCGGAGTTATTTTCTACTTCACCGCCTTCTCGGTAGCCATTCACCACATTCCGGGGCTTGAAGCCATCCTTCTCTTCAATGCCCACATCGGCATCCACAATCTTGCCGATAAAATCTGAGGGTTTTACGGGGATATCATCCTTTGTCATAATCCCATCGTCCTCATGGAGCATGTAACCGTCCAGAGACCCCTCACACGCCTGTATAAACCGGCCTACGAAGCCCACACAGGACTCCTTGAGCACCAACTGGTCGAACACCAGCCTGCCTGACTCCTCGTTGGACACGACACGGAGCGTGATCTTCCACATGATGTTTCCAGCTTTCGACTGGGCACGCTCACATTTGTCCACTTCGCACGTATAGACGCCCTTTGGAACGGGGTCATACGTCTTTTTGCCGTTGCTCTTACCGCCTGTCGTCAACGGAATACCCATTTTTGCTCCTCCTTATCCAATACGGTTAAATACTTCGGACCAATCCTGGTCCATATTCGGCTTCGGCAACTTGCCGTACCTGTCTTTGGCTGGATACCGGATACTCTTTTCGGTTCTCCAGCGGTAGATTGTCTTTTTATCCTTTGTCCCGGTCTCGGAATACAGGATAATATCGAACTCTCTCTCTACCGTTGTTCTGAGCTGGCCAGTGATGGACGGCCTGCGGATAACAACACCGTCATCCTCATCCTTCTCGTCCCTAGTATGGCAAGTGATAATCACCCGCTTCTCCATATTCTTGATGAACATGATGAACGACACCATTCTGTTCATGGCCGCCGTCCATTCATACTGGGACATCTCATCCTCGTGCTTGTTCATCTTTTTCAGGATATCCTTCTTCGCCCACCGATTGGCCTCGGTCAGGCTGTCTATGAAGATGGTCTTAACCTCGTCTTTCTTGGCCAGCCTGCCCAGGATGTTACTCAAATCCTGCCAGTCGTATGCCCTCACGATATTCAGTTTACTGATATCGCTTGCCTGCGACAGGGTTGCGATGCCTCTTTCGCAGTCAATGAAGACCGAGCTGTCCAGGTCCGGCAGGCTCAGGAACGACATGGTTTTGCCAGTCCCTGATTCTCCGATGAGGAACGCGGATATCCAGTCGGAATTCGACAGCTTGTTCGGGTCCACGTATCCTGGACCAAACTCGGCTTTCAGCATATCTTTAATGATGCTCATGCAGTCTCCTTTCGCAACATCAATTCTTCCAGCTTTGTGATGAAAATACCTGCTAACCTACCATTTACAGCATCACCCCTTCCTAAGTTAACGGTTTTTGTTCTGTGTATCCATTCCGCACGGAGCATCTCGATGAGGAACGCATACACCTCAATGCCCATCTGATTGGCAATATCCACTGCGACGCTGCTGCCGGATCCGTCTATTCCGCCATGGTTGCCCATGCATTGCATTGAACGTTGGCCGCCTGCTACAGTCGGTTCACCATCAGTCAGCAGGAATATGATTTTCCGCTTCTGCTGCAGATTCACCATCTTTCCTGCCGCGTACATTATCGCATAGGCGATCGGCGTACCACCGACGGACTGGATCTGGATACCGGACAGATACTGCTCGTCGAAATCCTTATAATCGACCATTTGACTCTCACCATAGGTGTAGAAGCTCGATATGGCGAACGGTATGCCAAGGCTGGTCATGGCCCCAGCCAACTCCACGCCTCCATAGGTCGCTCCTACAGCCTTGTCTCCCATCATGGAGGCTGACGCATCCACGAGCAGATACACGGCTAGATTGAGCCTCTGATGGATTGTGGGAGCCAACAACACCTTGTCTGTGGTTCCCGCTATCCAACCAGCCAGGTTTCGCTTATCCACCTTCCGTCCTCTCTTATCCGGCATCTTGGATTCCAGAGAACTTACTTCCAGCAGACGTTTGATCCTGTGGGCTCTCTTTCTGCCGATATCATAATGGAGCTTCAGCTCCGGCTCAGTCTTGACATTTTGTGCAGACCCTTTCTTGACAGAGGTTCTGTCCACTTTGGCCATGGATTTCTTGGCGGATTCTATTTCACGTGATACTCTCAGATCCACGTTCTTACCCTGTCCATTCAGGGCATCACGCACCCGGCCGGACGCCGTGTTGGTCCCTTGGTGATTCCCAAGGACGCTGTTAGCTCCTCCATGGAGTTCCTGCTGTTCCACTTCCAGTTTCTCACGGCCTTCCTGTATCTTCTTCCTGTTCTCACGCCTGAGTTTCGGGCTGTCTACGATGGTCCTGGCTGCATTCGGGTCTTCACCCATCTTGACCAGGGCTGCGACATCAATGGTCTTATTCAGTATCTCCTTTCGTTTCACGGTGTTGACCGTATCGGTTTTCCTGAATTCCTCCATGTAATCCTCGACCGCGTTTCCGATGTCCTTCTTACCGATAGTGACATCCAGGCTGGAATTGGCATAGAGACCTTCCAGCATATCCATGATGACCGAATCCTTGAACTTCTGCGAAGCCTGGGAATTCGGATCATTCCGGGTATCATAGATACCCTGGATATTCTTCTCGATATTGATTTTCGAGCCCTCGAACCGATCGGTCATCAGCTCATCACACCGGACATCTTCCATGACGTTATTGAACTCTCGTTCCAGGTTGTCAAAGGTCTTGTCAATGGCAGGCGTATGGAGGATATGACTGACTTCATGGTCAATCATTCCACGAACTTCGACCATGCCCTCTTCATTTACCGGGAGGGGCACGAACAGAACGTGCTCACCGCTGCCATCAATGGATACTTTCGGGGAACCAATTTCCAGCTTGAGATTGGCAGTCTGTCCCAGAACTGCCGCTGTGTCTCTTATTATAGCCTTTATTATATGCGTGTCAATTTCAATCTTCTTTGTCTTCTTCATCGACATCCGCCTTTCCTTTGGCCTTACCGGTACGCAGGTCGATACCCATAACTCTCTGGATAATTTCAACTACTGTACCCTTGTCGGCCTCTTCAATTTTGTTGAGGATCGAGACATCCAGAGCCGTTTTGAATGCACTCTTGCCCTGCATTCCCAGCTTCTCGAACGCCATCATATTTTCTACAAGAGATACCAACCTCCTGGTGGAAAACAGGATAGCAGTCTCGCCCTTTGCATTGGACTTACGAATCATATTGGCGATCTCTACGAGCGTTTTCGCATCCTCATCATCCAGCTCTTTACCGAATCTGCCCTGCAACGCTGCCTGCTCTGCCTTGGGCTTGAGATACGTCAGCTTGACGGTCGCAGCGAATCTGTCCAGGAATGCCTGATTCATCACCTGGGTGCCTGCATACATGCCTTCGCTGTCGCCAATGCCTGCGGTATTGTCAGTGCAGCAGAGGCAGAAACCGGGCTGGGGTGCTACCTCCTCACGCTCATTCTCAGTCAGCACGATCCTGCCATCCTCTTCAAGGACAAAGTGCAGGGCGAACAGGATCCCTGGATTGACCGCTGATATCTCATTCACAACCAGGATACTTCCCTCCCTGGCTGCATGAGGAAGCAGTCCATCAACCCATTCGATCTCTCCTTTCTCGGCTGTCTTATAGCCAAGGAAGTCGTCCGGCCTGATCTCAGTATGCCCTGAGATTTCGTAGTGCTTGCGGCCCAGGTCGTTTGCGATCTGCCTGAACAGCTCAGACTTACCGCAACCGGTGTCCCCGTAACAATACACGGGACGACCTCTCTCAACAAGGTCTTTGACATAATCATATTCTGTAGGTTTCTCATAATTACCGATCATTTACTCGCTCCTTTCACCATTTAACAAGTTTTACACCTTTTCCAGCTGGGTTGCTCTTGAGCACACGCTCGTCATTCCAGAGCCATATAATGTGTTTGCACTTCCCTCGGGTGCTGTGGCCCGTGCAGCTGCACTTGGCCCTGGGCATTGAGGCGTCACATTCCACGACACTTTCGTTGGGTATTGACAGCTTGACCTTCTCTACCTGGGGAAATACAGGTTTAATAATATATCTGTTGGGCGGGCTGCTTATGATCACATCTGGCCTAATATCCATCGGTATTGTTCCATGTGAAACACCCGTGTTTACAACTCGGGTTATATGCATCACGTAGCCACGCCACACTGCGTCCCAGTTGTGCACTTCTCCTTTATCAATGCTGTGCTGAACCAGTCCTACAATAGCTGTATGGCTGCACCTTCCGAAGTATTTGAACTCGCCGCAATCGCATATCAGTCCATTATTCAGGATATTATATACGATACAGCTCGCGGTGTAACGCTTCTTGAATGTCTTATAGCCGCATGTGACATCGACTGCCCATGTCTGGAGTGTAGCGTCAACTTTCTTGATACCGCCTGTCTTCAGGGTTATCTCTTCCAGCTTTTGGTCACGCAGTTTCTCTTTCTCGCTTCTGAGATCAAGCAACTTCATGGCGTTTCTCCTTCACCATGTCCTCTTTGATTCGTCCGTCGAAGAGTTTGGACTCCATCCAAGCACGTTCCTCTTCGGATATCAGGTGTCGCTCCGTCAGTCTGCGGATAGCGAAGGCCATATCGGCGAACGCATCATCCGCTTCCATCTTTGCATAGTCCTCCTTTATTTCCTGCATCAGTTCTTGATTCAGATGTACGGGCAGCTGCTTCTCGTCGCAGCTCTCGAACTCCGCTGGATTCATTATACATCTCCTTCATGATATCGTTCACCATATTCTCGAATTTATACAGGATTCTGTCAAAGCTGCCATACATCATGCCAATCTGATATGACAGCCTTGCCACATCGTCCCTCTGGTTCGGGAACGCTTTCTCCGCTTCTCTCTCGCATTTCTTGTATATCTCTCTGGCGACTTTACTCACCATCACTGCTTCTCCCTTATGTGAAGGTCGAACGTAATGGCCGGCGTAATGGCAAGCGAATGCAGAATACGCCACAGCTCGGTTATCTTGACATCCGACAGCGAGAAGGACTTTTCCTTCTTGGGCATCGGAACCTCGACATCCATGGGATATTGCCATGTGTCTACCCCATCAGGGAAATGTCTGATTGTACCACAGCTTGGACACCATGCCATCTCACCAAACAGAGACATCAATGTATTGCAGTGTCTACATGGAGCCTTGATTTGCTGGAGCTGTTTCGCTGGCCTACCCTCGTATTCCAGTTCCGGGTGTCTCTCCAGTTTGTCGATACAGGTGGGACACTCAACATCATTTTCATTGTTGGTTGTGGCCAGGTCAGCATTGTGACATATGTTTGACCCAAATTTCATCTGTATCTGACACGGAGTTTCAAAGCTGAAACCATTCCAGAAATGTTTCTTAGTTTTCAAATTGGCCTGCTGTTTGCCTTCGTATTCCAGCTCCGGATTCTTCTCCAGCTTGTCAGTGCAGACCGGGCAGGTCACATCCTTCCTGTTGCTTGTTGTGCAATAGCAATCTTTCTCAGCGTAAGCTACCTTACCGCATGGTGTTTTCTTGCTGAATAAGTTCCAGAAGTGACGAATAGGCTTGCTGTCCGGCTGGTCAGTCTTCTTCTTCGTCTGGCTCTGCGAATGGGTCGCACGTTGAGCAGTTGTCTTTTTCCTCTTTGTCGTCGTCTTCGACGTCTTTGAGGTCTTCTCTGCCTTCTTCTTTTTCTTCTTCGTCATCTTTGTCTTCCTCCTCATTGGTTATGCCAAACGTAGTGCGGGCCAGCCCCACGACTGCCGCTACATCGTTCAGCCCTTTCTCGAATATGGCTTCCTCTATACTATGACCGGATCCTGTCTGCTTGAGCCGTGTCTTCAAGAACGGCGTGATACGTTCCAATTTCACCAGCTGATCCTTGGTCAGCGTGATCTCCATGTATTCCCTGTAGTCATCACGCATGGAGTCAGCCAGCCTGTCGGCCCGTCGATCGCCTCTCTTGATGGCCTTCTCGATCTCTTCGCAGCGTTGAATTTCCTGCTTGGATGGCGGCTCTTCAGTCACCATATTCTTTCCCGGCTGTACCTTGTCCGGGATATCCTTCTTGATATCAGACAGCTTCATTTTCTCCTCTCCTCGCAATACGGACAGTATTTGTCCTGGTTTACACGGCCGAATGTTCTGCATTTAATGCAGTACCCTTTCTGCCATCTGCCTCCTTTCTCTGGATTAACCAATTTGTACCAGCAGTTCTTGCACATGACTACGCCGGCTTCCTGTTCTTCATTGGGCAGCTCTTTGCCGCATTCCTTGCAGCGTATCTGTTTTTTTTCAAGGCCACGCCTGTGCCTCCTCGCCACTTCTCTCGGCTTCGCGTCTGGATGGAGCTTACGCCAGTATATCGCTGCATAGATTCGATTGCATTCCTTTTTCGCTTCTCCCTTGCAATACCAGCCTACAGTGCCGTCAAGGGCTTTCTTCCGTCCCTTGACCAGCTGGTCCGGCTCCATTTCCCTTTCGCATCTCTTGCATATCATTTTCCAACGCCTTTCCGACATCTCTTGGGTCCATTGTATGTTTCTCATACAGTTCCTTGAATGCCATCCAACGCTCCTGCCACCGGTCTGCCGTCGTGCAGTGCCTTGGGCTGTCCGGATGCTTCTCTGCAGCAATCCGGTACGCATTAGCCCTCTTCTCCAGGTAGAACCGAAGGTCTTCCAGTGGTGTAGCGTGCTGCTTCATCCCGCAATACGGACAGTACCGGAAAGTGGGGATGACCATGAGGCTACACTTGGGGCAGTTGGTGGCAGCGTTGGCAGCGTCAGAGGGGAAAAATGGTTTCTCACTCATGGCTTGGACTCCTTATTTTTTCTTTCCTTATACTGTCTTTTGCACTCTTGACAAGACGGGTCTAAATTTCCGGCAAAGCAAACTCCACCTTCTATAATTGCAGGACATTCTTCTTTTTTCTTTTTGTATTTTCTTTTCATTCCGTGGCCTCCTTGTTAATCTGCTGTTCAATTTCTTTGTCAGGACATCGTCCACACCAGTCAATATCACCGTTCCAGTTGTATTTCAAAAAGTACAATAAATCGCGGGTATCTATCGTAATCGTCCCGCAGTTGGCTCTGGTCGGCGTCTCCCAGATTACGCCAGGCGTCCCCCTATCAAATAGGGTAAAACAGGTATGCCGTTCGTTGCTCTCTATACACGTTAGTTTATAGTTCATGGCGTGGACTCCTTTCTGATAGCGTCTACTGATTGAGGATTATCCCATCCAAATAAGTTAAAGGCATCCTCTATATCACGCATACCACCCGTCATATATGCAACAACCTTGCCTTTGTCTACTTTTTTATGGCAATACTGGAGTGTAAAATCCATTAGCAACTCCCTCAACTCCACGTTGTCCTGCATGGCCTTGTCAAGGTGCTGTTGGAGTTGCTTGTTCTCCGCTTCAAGCTCCTTTCGCTTTTCAAGTTCATCGTGATATGATTTTGCATATGTTGCTGCTGCCTGTCCTGCATCTGTTCCCTTCTCTTTCATTCCGTGGACTCCTTAACGATTGACTCTACCCATTTGATACCCTTGGTATCTTCATGTTTTCTCCATAAAAAATTGTCACCGAATTGTGACTTCCTATCTTGATATTCTTCCCAGAGTAACTCCAATGCACCGAACAGAATCTTTTTTTTCAGTGCATTCTGTACCGATGTTTCAGGGGTGACTTTGCTTTCTTCATTCATTCCGTGGACTCCTTATCTAAGTAGATATCACACATTATAGTTCTTCTCCACAATTTTTACATACTGTCGGGTTGGACACATGCCTCAATTGCTCCAGAGAAGCCCGTAGAGCCTCTATGCGGCCTTTTGAGCATGAGATGGCCTCGATGGCACCATCACCGGCCTCGGCATCTTTATAGGCCTCTGAGAGGCTTATTTCGGCTAATTCGAGCTGGCTTGCCATCCAATCATGGTACTCCTGGAGCGTCATTGTCTTTCTTGTATCACTGATTCCTTTGTACATTTTTCTCTTCCTCTAATATGGTTTTTTCAAGAACCTCTTCAGGCGAGGCTCCCTTGAAGTGCATTTTCAGGCTTTTGTACAGTTCATACATATCGCGGTCCATTTCTGAGCCTATGAACGTCTTTGTTGTGTCCGTGGAGCGATATCCCATACCCACATACAGCAATACAAGCCGATATTTTTCAAGCACCGGTGTTGATCCTGTTACTCTTCTTGTTCCATCGTGCAGCTGGCACAATTTAAGTACGTTCTTCAGGAGCTTCATTTTTGTCTTCCTGGTCTTCTGGGTCAGGTGAGGGCTTTGACACGCCTTGTACGCCTCCTAATTGGCTCAGATCGCATAATTTGGTTATGGTTCCCTGGGCCTCTTTTACCGATTTCATCAGTTCTGCCAGTGTCGTGATCTCTCCGGCACTGACCTTATCCCTCAACATCCTGTTCATTATGTCCTGCATGGCATAGACGAGCTGTGAATAGAAGAACACTGCTTCTCTGTTCTTTCCTGTCTTCTTGTTTATCTTGTCAGCCTTTATGACAACTATCCATTGTGAGCTGTCTGCTTTTATGGCATATTTGTCGGTTATGTCAATCATCGGTCTATCTCCTTACACAGCAGCTTTATCTGTTGAAACGCCTTCTCTGAGGCGACGAATGCGGCTTTATACTGCCTGCTCTTGCTCGCCTGACGCATGAGCTGCTGCGTCTGCTTTGCGATCCGTGCTATTTTCTCGGACGGTTTGCTGACGAATTCGTGACCGCATTCAGGACAGAACGGTGTAATCCTCTGCATCTTTACCCCGCAGTGAAGGCAGGATAGCTCGAAGCCGTTCTCCTCCCAGTGGATAGGAGGTTCTGTCTTCCTGGGCTCTGTCTTGCTTCTGCCCACGATGACTGTTCTCTTTTTCCTCTTGTTGTAGGAGACTGTATACAATCCAAGGGTTACCAGACACCGTTTGCACGTAACCAGGCCGGTATCAGTGGTTCCAAGGATGATACCCACATTCTTCTTGAGCATGCAGCCCTTGCATGTCAATCCTATCTTGTCCTGAAACTGGTTACGGACATGATGGATGGATCTCGGGCTGCTGACCACCGGCTGCCCATGGAACAACCGGTACATGTACTTGTCGGGAATATGGGTTTCATTCTCTTTTGTAACCATAATGAAATCAACTATGTTCCCTTCAACTT
>Ga0180434_10000703_pt1 | contig 48996 bp, 60 predicted proteins | sample SS_ome_7_FD_132453 | JGI IMG/M metagenome (GOLD analysis project Ga0180434, IMG submission 132453) | Hypersaline lake sediment archaeal communities from the Salton Sea, California, USA - SS_1_D_2 metaG | ecosystem: Environmental > Aquatic > Non-marine Saline and Alkaline > Hypersaline >... | reverse complement strand
TGGTTGTGTAGTAGTTCCCATGGTTGCATTCTCCAGGGTGTTAATGTGTGTAAACGCGCTTACTCAGTCTCAACCGGAAACATTTTCTCGCCACAAGCGCAAGTAGGCGCGCCACACTCCTCCAGCCATTTACGGGTCATACGAACGATACACCCGCAAACCGAACCCCCATTAGATACGGTTACAGTCTGACAAGATCGAAAGGAACGTAGCCCCTTTACTGGCCACTAGGCAATGGACGAACACCCGCAAACCGAAAGCGCGGATTATCTGCGCGGGGTACAAGAGTACTTCGCGTTTACAAATGAAGCCGTTCATAGCTCAGAACCTCCCTACCATACAAGGATCTGAAGTGTGGATAAGCCAAACACCTACCCAACAAGACAACGCGAGTAGCGATAGCGTAACGATCATAGTTGGTTCTCCCTGTGTTGCGTGGTAGTTGCGAGGTGAGTACCCAATAAACAGTACCCCATAAAAAGTAGCGCTGGCGGAATAGTCCAGAAGAAACTAGGGAAAATATCTGTTTTTCTCAAGCGCGGTGCCGATTGTGCCGATTATCACTTCAGATACGGATAGCTAGGCAACTACTAAGTAAGAGGTGTACAATGGTAGACTTCTCACGCCGAATCAAGCTTATGAGGTTAGCGCAAGGGCTAACACAAGAGGAGCTAGCCAAGAGAGCGGGAATACGGCAATCTCACCTAAGCGCGGTTGAACGTGGCGTAAAGAAAGGGGTGACGATTGAGACACTACGCAAGGTTGCGAAGGGGTTACGTTGCAAAGTGGGTGAGCTAGTTGATCAAGATTGCGAAGGGTGCGGGGGATGCTAGTGGTGTGTCCGCCAGGTGGACAATGTGTAATACAACCGGGCGCTTGGCGGATGCTAGCCGGGCGCCATCATATTGATGACACCTGTCGTCATATTGATAACAGTGCGCCGGGGGGGCTAATTCCCCGTGTTATCAAATTGACGACACTCGCGGTGTAGTCAAAGTGATGACACTCCCCCACTACACTGGCTTGCGAGCGTAGTCCATACTGCAAGTGTAGTGGTATCAAGAGGTTACAGCATGGGTACAGCGGGTGCTCGACCCTTTGGGCAGTAGGGTTATACGGATCGTAAAGACTACAGGGGGCCCCAACACCTCAATATCTTATAATCGCCCCCCGGCCGAACAACCGGCCCCGTAATACTTACCCCGCCTCCGGCGCCACGGTAATTTCTCAACTGATCGACCGGGGCCCCAACTGACGCCGGCCAGTCGGAGAAGCCGTTCTCGCTAGATGGGGCCCCTATTCGACGTAGTGAGGTAGGGACACCCTATTTACCCTCAGTGTAACTAGCTAAGCGTCCAGCACGTCTGTATGGCGGCATAGGGGAAAAATTGACAGTTATTTTGGGGGGAGAGAAAAGAGAGGAAATAAGAAATATAATATATATATATATATTATATATATATTACTATTATACTCCTCTCTCCTCTTTTTTCTTTGTGTCCTGGTGTCCTAACCATGTTCTTGATTCCTCTTGTTTTTGGGCCCTCCAGGGTTTTCTCTTTAGCCCCTGACGGATATTTGGACACTTAGCACTTAACTCCTTGCTAGCAAAGGAGTTAAGGTGTCAAGCTACCAAAACTGATGGAAAGACAATGTCACAGGTGGTGGATACCCCTACTATAAGTGGCAGAAAACCAAAGGTGGGGTATATTCTCGGCTCCTCGACCGCCTCTAGATCAATCGCCTGGCCGGCTCACCAGGGCTCGTGAGCCGCTCGTCCGGAGCCTCCGATCGGCCGAGGGTCTATCGGGTCGCCGGTTTCCGAAAAGCCGCTACGGGCGCATGGAGAGCAACCAGATCGGTTTCGCTTCGCGTCCTTCTTTCGAGTGCATTCCACGATTTCGTGTAAGTCGTTGATGTGTGGACCTTTATACACTGTTTGCGTGAGAGGTTTTAGGTTTGGTTAATGTGCTCGTTAGTAAAATGGAAGACTGAACAGTTGAGTTTCTAAACGAGGAGAAACGTAGTGATGAACGAAGTGAGGCATTGTGAAAGGCCGAAGTGCCTGGTTGAAGGTTGCGACGAACCGAAGAAATGTCGTGGGTTGTGCGCGGCGTGTTACAGCATTGCACGATTGCGAGTTAATTCAGGGCTCGTGACTTGGAGTGATCTTGTTTCGATGGGGTTGGCGCTAGAGGTAGAGGAGCGGCCACGGAATCCGTTCGCAAGTGCGCTGGAAGAGAAGCTCGAATCCAAGAAGCAGATGAACGGGGCGATGGATGATGTTGTCGCCGATGCGATGCAGCAGCCGGCTCCCGACGCGCCCTAGAAGCGCTTCGGAAGAGTAAGACGACCTGGCTGGAGACAGTATAGTGATCGATTCGGTTGCGAAGCTTCGGAAATACACTGAAGATGAAGAGGATTTTCAGCGGACGATCGCTTTTTACCAGGATATTCTAGAGGCTCGCAAGCGGCAGAAGACAGTTTTTCATTGCGATGTAGCCAGGATACATAAGGTGCTCGATGAATATGATGAAGAGCATAAAGGAGGCAGGGCGTGTCGTCGGGAAGTAAACTGACAGACGCCCAGCGCGACGAGGTTTGTAATCGCTGGCTTGCCGGCGAGACGCAGGGCGCGTTGGCTCGTGAATTCGGGGTGTGCGATCGCACGATTAAGAATCTCCGCACGACCCGGGGGTTACGAAGCCGTCCAAAGAAGACACCTAAGAAGGCCAGTGGTGCTAATATCGCTGAATTCTCCAGCCGTGCGAAATCAGTTCTCTGGCGGCAAGATACGAGCCCCGAGAAACCAACGTACCACTCGTGGAAAGCGCGCGTCGAAGCTCTTGAATCCAAGGATGGCGGCAATTTGAGTCACAACGAGGCGATCGTAAGGGCCTCGAAAGAGTATACGTGCTTGCTGCGGCTCTTTCGTGAGTACGACGTAAGCCACTTCGATCCGAATCCGGAGAGTCATCCTAAGATCAAGCATTTCGGCCAGAATATCAGCCACGACGAGTCTCAAGTCACGGTCGAAGGGATCGATCAGACGTATCGTGACAACCTTCGCTGGGCGATGACGGCAGCCGGCGCTTTCTTGCGTGCCGGCATCACGCCCGAGACGTGTCCGAATGATGCGTCGTGGTATCTCTACCGGCAAGCGATTGATGAACCCAAGGACTTCATGGGGAAAGTCGGGCAGATGGAAACGAAAGTTGACAAGGACGCCGAGAACAGGGCGGGCCTTCGTAAAGATAGCCAGCGGTCGATCGCAGAACTAAATGATTACTTAGCTGAACTCGACATCGAGGAGAAGAGAGGCGGAGAAACCAATGACTAAAACGAAACCAAACAGGCGCCCGTTTACTCGCTGTAAGACACCTAAGCACCCTCGGCGCGGAAGCTTGAAGCGCAAGGTTGAACTTGTTGGTTGTTGCGAGCAATGCGGCTGGAAGTTCCCGGTTACTCGTGCGCGCACAACACCATCGGCCGCTTGCGCTAAGGGGGACGGATTGACGGTCGGGTGGTTTGACGTTGGCAACGGCCGTTTGCCGCACTTCTTTTGTTCCGGGGCTTGCGAGTACGAATTTGCCGCTAAGTGGAAGCAGCAAGAATTGTTTACGTAGATTTTTTACAACGAGGACACGTCCATGAAAGCGCTTTTTGTCTTGTTTATTTACATCGTTGCCCTGCTCTTTTGTGCGACTGTCTTTGGCGGTGTCGCTGAGGATCTCAGGCAGAATACCGTTATTGTCACCGACGGTTACGGTCACGGTTCAGGTGTTATGTTCACTCGCAGCGAACGCACTTTTATCTGGACGGCTGGCCACGTAGCTAGCATCTTCGTTAATCCCGATGGTACGTACCGAGAAGTTACTATCAGGCAGGGAGAGCGAAGCGGAAAGGCAAGGGTACTCAGGGGCGGTGACATGCTGTACGACGCGGATTTTGCGCTTTTGGAATTGTGCGAGGGGGACGTGCGTCTCGACGGTGTAGCGGATACTAAATTTTATCGGGCGTTCAATTGCATTGAAGTCGGGCAGAAAATCATTCATTGCGGGAGCCCCTTCGATAGGGACTGGAACGAACGGCTCGTCTTCTTTGGACGAATCTCTGCTGTAGAGCAATGGTGCAAGCCTGTTCTCGGGCTCGTTAAGGTCGGGCGCCACTTGGATCAAGTGGACCTTACGGCAGGTGGCGGCTGTTCGGGTGGGCCGGTTGTGGACGCTGAGACCGGAGGGATCGTTGGCCTCTTGGTTATGGGAATGACAAACGGCCATAGGATAAACACTATCGAGCCAACCCGTCGGCTTTATACCTGGGCTGCCAAGCATGATTGCCTCTGGGCGGTTGATCGGGATGTGCCTGTGCCTGGTAAGATCGTTCCGTGGCCGTCTGACAGTTATCTCCGCAGGTGTCGCGATCGCGAGGGTGATACCGACAAATGGGGTGATCCACCGGGGAAAGAAGCCAGGGAGGAGAAGAGTTTGATTCAGGTGATTGTTGAATTCATTAGTAGCGTTATGGGGCAAAATGCGGGTTAGCACTCCTTTTAATCACCACGTCCCGAAGGGGATTCGCGATAATTTCCGTTGGCGCGCCGCGGTGCATAAGCGGGTTATAGAGGACCTTGATTTTGCAGACGTGGTTATTGGGGCGTGCAGGCAAGATCCGCTCTTTTTTATTAACGGGTTTGGCTGGACTTATGCGCCTAAAGCCGACAGGCCATTCTCGAAAGTCCCGTTTATTCTTTACCCGTTTCAGGAAGGCGCGGTTCTCGAATTGATTCGGGCGTTCGCAGTAAAGGATAAGCTGATTGTCAAGTCGCGTGACATGGGGGCTTCTTGGGTGTGCGTGTGTGCCGTGCTGTGGGCGTGGTACGCGCGGCGCGGAACCTCATTTCTGCTCGGTTCCCGCGTCCAGGAGTACGTCGATCAGAGCGGTAACCCGAAGTCGATGTTCTGGAAGTTTGATTATTTTCTCGATAATCTGCCGCACTGGCTGAAACCCGTCGGGTACGATAAGAATGTTCACCGTCGCGCGATGCACGCTGAAAATCCAGAGATGGGTTCGGTTATCGATGGTGAATCTACTAATAAAAACTTTGCTCGTGGTGACCGTCGCACGGCAATTATCAATGACGAATTTGCCGCAGTTGAGAACGGCCCGGCAATCCTAGCTGCCACGCGGGACGCTACGAATTGCCGGATCTGGAACTCTACGCCGCAGGGTACGGGTAATTCTTTTTACGACTTGTATGAAAGTTCGTGCGAGAAAATACGGATGCACTGGTCGCAACACCCCGAGAAGTCGATCGGCCTCTACACGACTGATGAACACGGTAAGTTGAAGGTGCTTGACCGGGCGGGGTTCGATAAGGCAGTCAAGCGTAGTGAGGGGGACGAGGCAGGATTCACTCCGATTCTCGACGGCAAGCTTCGCAGCCCGTGGTACGACAACGAATGTAAGCGGGGCAGCGCTCAAGAAATCGCTCAGGAACTCGATATGGATTTCCTGGGGTCCGGTTATCAATTCTTTAATGCTGACCTTGTGCGGCAAGCGATTCGCGATCACGCCAGGCCGCCGATCTTAGTGGGCGATCTTGAATATGACACGAAGACTGGGGAGCCGATTAAATTTCGCGAAGATCCAAGCGGTAATTTGCGCTTATGGTTTCTGCTCGATCGAGATGGTAATCCACCTAAAGAGCATAAGTATTCGTTCGGGATTGACGTAGCAGCCGGTACGGGGGCGAGTAATTCAACGATTCAAGTATGGGATTGTACGTTGCACGAAAAGGTTGCCGAATATACGAATCCGTTTATTCGCCCTGAATCACTCGCGAAGCAAGCCTTCGCGATTGGCCGGTGGGTCGGAAATGCGTTCGCGGTTTGGGAGAGCGGCGGCCCGGGCAGGCAGTTCGGGAGTCGTTTAGTGGAACTTGGGTATACGGATATTTATTACCGTAAACGCGAGGAAGCCATTTCCAAAAAAGTATCCGACATTCCGGGTATAGCGCAAACAAGAGAGTCGAAGTTGGTGATAATGAGCGGGTATCGCGCGGCGATCGAAAAAAGTATCGCAGTCAACCGTTCTAAAGAGGCGCTCGAAGAAACTTTGGAATATATTTTTAGTCCGGATGGTTCCGTAACGCATTCGCGCGCTGCCTCAAAGAATGATCCGTCTGGCGCGAAAGCTAACCACGGCGACCGCGCAATGGGTGATGCGCTTGCTTGGAAAGGGATCATGGAGCGTACCCGCAGTAAGCCGCCACCACCAACGAAACCACGGATTCCGGTCGGTTGTCTCGCCTGGCGAATGGAAATGCGCAAAAAGAAAAAGCAGAAAGCAAACCGAGAACTTAGTAACTCCTGGAGAATTGGTCAATGAATCCGTTGTCAAGTAAGCAGATCGAGCGTCTTGAAAGAAGTATTGAGTGGTCAAATCGCCAGATGGCATTTCCCCGTAGGAAGCGACTTGAAAACATCCATCGTTTTACCGGGTCGCATTACGCTGAGGGCGGATCTGATAAACCTGTACCCGTGAATTTCGCAAAGATGGCAGTGGACGTGTACGGCCGCACGTTATCCCCGCCGGCGCCTCGTGCCATGATGGCGACAAAACAGGCGGAATTAAAGCCGACGGCAGCTAATCTGGAACTTGCCGTCAATCAGATTCCGAAGGAGATCGGATTGGCGATGGTGTTGCGGAAGCTCGTAACGGAAGCGCTGTTCTCCACCGGAATCCTGAAGGTTGGGCTTCACACCGTATCGCAAGCGATGGGCCAGCCATACGGCGAATCCTTCGTTGATCTCGTTACGTTGGATGATTACTTCGTGGATATGTCGGCAAAAGAAATCAGTAAGATTCAGTACGAAGGGAATATGTACTGGCTCAATTTCGATAACGTGATGGAATCTGATTGGATTAAAAAGAAGGCACGGAATGGACTAAAGCCGGATGAGCATACTGTTATTGGTCCGAACGGTGAGAACCGTGCCGAAGGAGTATCGACGCAAGAGAGTGCCGACGTGTTTAAGGAGCGAATTTGGTTGCGTGACATTTGGCTCCCAGACGAGCGGTTGCTCGTAACGATGGGCGTCAGAAGTAAGAAGGTTCTGAATATCGTCGAGTGGGATGGTCCGGAAGAAGGGCCTTACCCGAAGCTCGGTTTCGCAGATGTCCCCGGAAACCTCCTCCCGCTTCCGCCGATGGCGATCTGGTCTGATTTACATGACCTCGGTAACGCACTCTTCCGCAAACTTGGCAATCAAGCGGATAGCGAAAAGAGTGTTCTCGGATTTCTTGGCGGTAATGAGGAGAGTGTTGAGGAATTCAAGAAAGCTAGTGACGGTGATGGTATTACATACAACGGGCAAGACCCCAAGAGGCTCGTTGCAGGTGGAGTGAACGGAAAGACGTTGGCGTTTTACCTACAAGTACGAGACCTCTCATCGTATTTCGCCGGCAACCTGGACAGCCTCGGCGGCCTCGGCACTATGGCTGAGACAGCTACTCAAGACAAACTTCTTAGTGAGGCGGCCAGCGCGCAGCTTCGTGATATGAGTACGCGAGTTGTCGAGTTGGTGCGTAAAGTGTTTCGTGCGCTGGCGTATTACGAGTGGCACGATCCGGTGAAGCGGCGAATTCTAGAGAAGCCGATCCCGGGGTCTGATATTGTGATTCCGGTGCCTTGGGGCCGAGAGAGTAAGATTGGCGATTTCTCGCTTTACGATCTTGATATTGATGTTTATTCATTACAGGACAATTCGCCTGGACTGAAGCTACAGAAGCTTGGGGCGATTGTCCAGAATTACATCCTGCCACTTGCTCCGTTGATTCAGCAAGCCGGCGGGAATATCGATGTCCAACGGCTCTTGGAAATCATCGCTCGTTATTCTGATATGCAAGAGGTCGGGGAGATTGTGACGTTCATGGAGCAGACTCCCACCCCCTCTGCCGCAGTAGCCGAATCGGGGATGCCGGCCAATACGACGCGGACTTACGAGCAGGTGGGGCGCCCTGGAATGTCGCGGGAGGGGGCCTCGGCTGTCACTCAGCAATTACTTTTGGGTAAGGATGCGCAGGATTCGGAAGTCGCTCAGACGTGAGAGTTTTTCGGTTTGTAGATTTTGCCGTTAGGTAAAATAGAGGTTTAATGGGATTTTTCGCTGAATGGAGATAGCTATTCCGATTTACTGCTACACAACCGAAGCTGGCGAGACCGTCGAGGAGCTTTTTCCAATGGGGATGGCTCCTCCGCATATTACTACCGAAGACGGTGAATATGCAACCCGTGATCTCATGGCCGAGAAGGCCGGCGGATCAAATCATTCTGCCAACTGGCCGATCGAGTGCATCGGATCAGGCGTGAGTGCCCATCAGGCCGGTGAGCTTCGCGCGTTCTTCAAGAAGCATGGAGCCGATTGTGAAGTAACCGGTGACGGCAACCCGGTTTACCGTGACGCAAACCACCAGAAGAAAATGCTAAAGCTACGTGGCTTTTGTAATAAGGCAAGTTTCGGAACTTAGAAGAGAGGATCAAAAGATGCCGCTACCGGAAGAATTTGAGGCTGAAATGAACGCCGCTATTGACGAGGTATTCGTAAAGCCTAAGCAGGACGAAAACGAAGACGAGGGCGCAGGCGAAGACGAGAAGGAAATTAAGGACGGCGACGAAAACGAAGACGAGGGCGCAGGCGAAGACGAAGGTGCAGGTGAAGATAAGGGCGAAGATAGAGACGATGACGAAGGCGCGGACGGAGAGGGCGAAGGCACGGACGGAGACGAGGGCGAGGGTGAAGATGAGGGTAAAGACGGGGCAGCGTCTTCACCCTCGCCCTCGTCTAAGGTTAGTAGCCATGCGCTTGAGCAAGCGGTGCGAGCCGGTATTTCGCTTGATGACGCGATGGCGTTTACCTCTGATGAGTCGCTTCTGCGCGTGGTGGACACGCTTCAGCAGGCCACTGTTAACAAAAATGACGAGGGTGGCGACGAAGAGGACAATAAAGAGGATCTTCTTGCCGATCTTCCGGAACTTGACCCCGAAGTGTATGGCGAAGAGGCTATTAAGTATTTTACTGCGCTGAAGGATGTCATCCGGAAGCAGCAGGAATCCATTGATGAGTTTCGTGATGAGCGGAAGTTGGCGATGCAGGCGAGCCAGGCGGCCGGCGCACGCGAAGTCGAGCAATGGTTCGATGAACAAGTCAGTAATCTCGGCGAGGACTTCGCCGATGCCCTGGGGACAGGAAAATACGGCGACTTGGCCCCGGGAAGTTCGCAGCTTGCGAAGCGAGATCAAATCGCAGATCACGTTGCCGTACTGATTTCCGGCTACGAAGCTGCCGGTAAATCTGTCCCGCCTAGAGATCAACTCTTTGAGGTGGCTGTAAAGGTTGTGCTTCACGATGAACTCGCGCAAATGGGCGAGAAAGAGTTGGCCAATAAATTGGCGAAGCGTAGTACGCAGCACATTCAACGTGCTAGCGGGCACAAACAACAAGTAAAACTTTCTCCGGAGGAAGAAGCTGCGCAGGTGCTTAAAGAGAAATTCGGCATCTAGGAGCGAGGGATTCTGACGGGGTAACACGGGAGAAAATAACACATGGGCCAGGGACTACCTTATTCCAGCATTGACGACGCTGTTTTGCTGACTCAAGACAAGCTGGTTGAACGAGACGCTTTTCTCGATCTCCAGACCGATCTGACCGACCACGTTGCCGTGCGCGAAATGTGGAAGGGAAAGAAGAAAGTGTTTGAGGGCGGCAACGACTGGCGCTTCGATGCGCAGATGGATCACAACCATTCGGCGCGGACGGTTGCGATGTATGAGTCGGATGGAACGACGATCGACGATACGATGGTTACCATGAAGGTTCAGCCGCGCCACGTTAACGCCTCTTACATTTACGATAAGCGTGAACCGGCGTTTCAGCGCGGTGGCGTAGCGATTGCCGATTACATCAAGACGAAGTATGTCGGTATGATGGTCTCGTTTTACGAGTTGCTGGAAGAACTTCTATGGTCGAAGCCGACGGATTCCAGCGATGAGAAGACGCCCTACGGGATGACGTACTGGGTCACGAAAGCCGCGAGCGAGGGCTTTAATGGTCTGGACCCGTCTGGGTTTAGTAACGGTCGCGCCGGCAAGTCTTCGACGGACTATCCACGGTGGGCTAACTATGGCGCGCCGTACGAGGCGATCGGGAAAGAGGACTTGATCCGCAAGATGCGGCGTGGGCACCGTCAGACTCGATTCCGCTCGCCGATTTCGCACGCGCAGCCGAATCTTGGCGCGATGAGGAATGGCGTTTATACGGGTGACTCCGTGATCGGAATTATGGAAGAGGTTCTTGAGAGTCAAAACATGAATCTCGGTAATGATTTGGCGTCGAAGGATGGGCGCACGTTGTTTAAGGGTACGCCCGTGACGTATGTGCCGAAGCTCGACGACGACAGCGAAAATCCGGTTTACACGATTGACTGGATGTGGATGGCAATCGGCGTGCTAGCTGGTTGGGAAAACGAGTTGACGAATCCATACATGGTGCCTAATAAGCACCTTGTCAGCCGCGTTGATCTCGACGCCACCCTGAATATGATCTGCTCCAACTTGCGGAGACAGGCTGTTTATCACAATCCTGCGTGATCGTAGGTTAGTTTCATAGGGTAGCCGGCGCCTCGTCGTAAAGCGCCGGCTACCCGTTTGGTTCCAAAACAACAACAAAAATGAAAGAGGAATAATGAACGAATCTCTTAATGGCCACATTAAACAGGGTCGCGTCTATTCGGAGACGGTCTGGTTCGAGGGCTCGACCGCGCTGCTCGAAGGTCAAGCTGTCTGTTATAACTGGGATTATGGCACGGCCTCAGAGGCGGACGCCCGCCGATTCAACCGCGTCGAAGTTCCGTCTGTCACCAACGCGCAGTATTTCGCGGGCGTTGCCTCTCGGCCTTACGCCGCCCGTTCCGGTGGACGGTTCATCGAAATCTATAAGCCCGGATCGATCTGTAACGTGCTGTCTCGCGCTGACTCGACGATCGGCGTTGGCCGGTTGACGTTCGAGATTACGGGCACTACCGCTACCAACGGCTCTTTTCGCTACGAAGGGCTGGAGGGCGAGGGCTCTTGCGTTCCGTTGCAAACCGTAGATCGCAGTTTGGCTGCCGGCACTTGCCTCGCGAAGCTCGATCCCCCTAGCCGTCCGTCCGGCGGCCTCGAAGTGCTTGACATTGTTGATAACGATGCGATCGGCACTGTTATGGTTGGTGGTACTACGCTTGTTACCGGCGCCACGATTGGAACCGGTGATTGTACGTACACGCTGGCTGATGGCGCGATCGAGGGATTGCGGAAGAAGTTTGGTATTATCACTACCGAGATCGCCACGAATGATTTCGTGATTACTGTCACTAGCGGGCGGAACGCCTCGCTGGCAGACGAGACGATCGCGACCGTTACGTTTGCTGGCTCCGCGACGACTGTTGGCACGAGTGTCGTGCTTGCATGGAGCGGCGCCTGGAACTTGCGTAACGCTACGAAGACTTGTCCGGCACTTGCATAAGGTCAGCCGCCGAAAGGCGGGCCAATAGGCCGCAACCGAAATACTCTCTTCTTTCGGTTGCGGTCGTTTTTCACTGCGAGATAAATTGATGGCTGAGAGTGGTCTTTCGGTTGGTTTCCCTGAGTTGAAAGTCGAGGTCGGCTTCTTCCTTGGCTACGGACGTTCCGGGTGGAGTTCAGCGCAGGAGTCGGAGATCGAGGGCCTCGTCCAGTCCGGTGTTCGGCTGGTGTACTATCCGCCGGCCACCGGAGAGCTTATCGGAGCTAATCTCGTCGGTTACGAGTGGTCTTGGCTGCGGCCCACTAAATCGCTGTCTATCGTTGCCTACTATTCAACCGGTACAGTCACTATTGCTAGTGGCGTTGTGACGTTGGTTGACGGCACCTTTCCTTCGTGGGCGGCGTCCGGCGAGTTATCGGTGAATGGTAGCGTGTATTCTATCGATACCCGTGACGGTGATACGCAAGTCACACTCGATGATACGTCCGTTACCGTGGCCTCCGCTGCCTCGTATAGCGTGTCCCAGTGGACTTACGATTTACCTGATGATTTCGGCAGGTGTATCGGTGATATTCATTATGGGCCAGACGAGCAGTTAGAATCGATTCAGATCATATCCGTTGCACAGTTACTTGCGATGCGTGCAAGTAATACTTACGTCGGCTATCCTCGTTACGCAGCCATTCGATACAAGTCATCGACCGGTGCTACCGGGCAGCGGCAGGAAGTTCTTTTCTTCCCCGGCCCCGATGTAGCGAAGACGCTCTACTATCAATATGAGGCGTACAGTGGTGCGCTGAGTGACAGCTATCCGTATCCACTTGGCGGAATGCAGCTTGCGGAATTGTATACCGAGTCGTGCCTCGCGGTTGCTGAGCGTCGTATCAACGACGAGTCTGGTTATCATAACGAACAGTTTGGACGACTCTTGCTCGATGCTATCGCTCGCGATCGAAAGCGTGGCGCTCGTACTTATGGTCAAATGGGGCACCGTGAGTCTACTGAGTCAGTATATCGTCACGGCTGGACCGGCGGCGATTATCCAATCACTTATAAAGGGGAGTCTATTTAATGACTAGTGGAAAGGCAACTGGAACGGCTAGTAGCGCTGAGATGCTGGCGGCTGATATATATCGCGAACGGGTGGTAATCATGCTCCAGAATGCCGTGTCGTGCGCTATCGGGATTGATGAAGATGCTGTTGCTGACGAGGGCGTGATCTTACAGGAGATCGGCGATACCGTACATCTGGCAGGTGCGGCAGCGCGTGCTCAGGTTAACATCATTGGTAACACCGCTTCCTTGACGTACCAGACTGGTGACGTTGAGGTGAGCTTGAATGGCTACCTCGCGTAGCGAAATCGGAGATAACATGGCATTGACTGAAGCTCAAAAATTTGCCGCTGCAAAGCGCCGAGATAAGGCGCTTCGCGATGCAGGCAAAGACCCGGCTGTTGCCGCCGCAAAGAGGGCGAGAGCTTACGCGGAAGCACAGAAGAAAAAGAAATCTAAGCCGACTCCGCAGCAGCAGCGTTCGGAGAAAGCGTCTAAGCTGAGGAAGTCTCTTACAAAGTATTCGTCTGGACTGACGGCGCTGAATAAAGCTCTCAGTCCAAAGAAGAAAAAGAAGAAGTAACCAACTGCTGGGTTCAAGTACCAGTTTCATTTTTTATTAACCGGAAAGGTCGTTTACATGATTGATCGAATTTGTAGTCTCCTCAAGATGGAGAAACCCGAATTGACTCGGGGTTTTTTGTTCGCAAGTGGTGCAACCGTCCCTTCCGACGGCACCGACGGCTACCAGACCGGGTGCCTTTTTCAGCACACCGATGGCGGTGCTGGGACGGCGCTTTATCTCAATGAGGGCAGTATCACGTCTTGTGATTTTAACCGTATCGAAAGCCCCGGCGGCAGCTTGACGCTCGCTGATTTACAGGATGTTGCCGACGCCTTCGGCACACGGCTACTGGAGACCGGTACGTATTCGAGTTCGGCCAGTAAAGGTGTCACGCTCAGTTCGACGAACAATCGTCCCTTCTCACTGCTGTATGACGATGCCGGCGTAGCCCTCAGTAGCGCTGGCGTGGTTCGCGGTATGCTGTCACGAATCCTGCTTACGGTGGACGTTGCTGGCTCGACGATTCTGCCGGCGCGTGGGCAGTTGAAGTTGCTCGATCTCGTTGACGTAGAGACCGGAATCTACGCTCCGGTCCAGGGCTACATCGAAGTCGCCGGCACGTCGATCTCCAAGAGCGGTGCGACCCTCTCTTGTCTCTCGGCAAGCCTGGAGATTGGCACTGCGTTGACTGCCGCAAGCGGTGGTGAGGTGGCTGGCGTTCATGTCGAGACGACCGGCTCCGGTACGCTCACTGCGACCGGCACTGTGGCTGGTATCTTGATCGATAAGGCCGCCGGAGCGGCCGACTGGCCGGTGGGGATCTCGATTCTGAATTCCACGAACGCTTTAACGATCACGGCCGCTACGACCTATGCGATCGACATTCAAACTTCCGGCTTGTTCCGGATGGGTGTGCAAGGAACTGGTATTCCGGTTGCAACCGCGACTCCGTATGCAATGGAAGTGCATTGTGAATCGACCGCGAACATTGAGTCCGGTGCTACTGGTGCGACTGCCGGTGTGTATTCTCGTTACGAGGTTTCGGCCGACCAGACTTCACAGTGCAGCCATATCAGTATTTTCGGCAAGTTGCGGGTCAAGAAGGATTTGGCTGATGGCTGTCATGCCGGTCTGTATGGTTACGTGGAGATTTCTGAAACCGGAACTGTCATCGGTGGTGCAGCTTCAACTTCGACGGCGGCTGTTGTGGCGGCGGTTGAGGCCGACACGAATTTTGAGCTTTCTACCGGTCACCTGAATGGTGTCTTGATCGATTCGAGCGTCCATGCCGACGCAACTATCAGCGGCACAATGGCCGGTCTCCGGATCAAGAAGACTTCCGGCAAGATGACCTGGCCGACTGGCATTGCGATTGAAGCTAGTGCGACCACGACTGCTATCAGTATTGGCTCTTGCACCACTGGCATTAGTATGGCCGGTACGTATACAGGTAATGGGATCAACTTTACCGGCGAGTTCTCGGACCATGTGATTGATATTCAGCCAAGTGCTGGTCTTGGTAGTAATAAAGCGCTGTATATTGGCACTTGGGGTACGGAGGCTCAGTTTGACGATGGTGGTGGGCTCTTTAGGATGTATGGAAAGCCTGGTGCTGGCGGTGGAGTCTCTGCGCAAATGTTTGTAAGGGCGCTTACTGACTGTTCTAGCAGTAACGTCGCTTGCCAGCTTTACGCTGATTCGGATGCCAGTACGCCCGGGCCAACGAATGTCGAAGCACTGAACTGTTTTGCTATGCTGAATGCTGGCAAGTATCTGGCGGCCAGCACTAGCTGGATGCAAGGTCTAAAGTCCATTTGGGCAAAAGTTGGCGCTGATGCTACTAGCGTCTGTAATGGCAATGTGGCTCCGCTGTGGATCGACAATCAAATTAACTGCGCAGTTGGTGGCGAGGAGTATGGTATTATTGCCACCACCGGAGGTTCGCGGCCAGATGCTTTCATTGGTTTCGAGACTACCTCCTCCGGGTACGATCAGTTGCTCTATTTCGACGAGACGTTCAATTCCGACGCCGGAACGTGCGTTACGACAGATTCGGTTCCTGGGACGCAGGATGCTAGAATTAAAGTTTATTACGACGGTAAGCAGTATTACTTGGCGTTGTATCGATAGTTCGTGAGTTTCTCCCGGCGGCCGTAAATCCGGTAGGGATAACCCTGCCCTGTTGGCCGCCGGGTTTTTGTTTCTTTCCTTTTCAGAAGAGAGGTATTACTATGTTGCTCGGTCAGATTTTTCAGTCGATGCCGTCGTGGCGTAAGCTTTCTGCCGTAAATATGAAGCCGGCAGTCGCGTACAAGATCCTTAAATACACGAAGGCAGTTGATGCGGAGTACGAGGTTGCCGAGAAACAGCGCGTGGCGCTGATTCACGAAATTACCGGGACCAAAGAGGGCGAGCAAGCGTCGATTGAGCCCGACAGCCCCATGATGCCGGAATACGTCGGGAAACTCAATGAAATCATGTCACAAGAGGTGTCGCTCCAAAAGATCGATCTTGACTTTGATGAAGTCGTTTCTGTTCTCGATGGCAAGGACGATGTTCTCTCGGTTTCTGATCTCGCTATGCTGGAGCCATTCTTCGGAGGCGAATAGCCGATGGCGAAGAAGCGTCCACTTCACGTACCATTTCCTTTGGCTGGGTTGAATCGGGCCGGCGCTTATCGCCAACAGCGGCCTTACTCGACGCCAGATTGTCTGAATGTACGGGGGGCCGCTACGCTCGAAGGACGCGAGCGTGGCGGTAGTCGGCCGGGGTTGATATATTCGCATGACGATGATCTCGGGTCGGACGTGCGCCTTCTTGCGCCAATGACCCTCGCACTCGGCGATGGATTCACCGCCTGGTCCGACACGTTCAGTGGTACATCGCTTGCTGCCGCATGGGCACAAGCCAGTTGGGCGAGCGACGTACCGAATATCTTACCGTCTGCGCTTGCTGCTGTGGATACGACTGTCAGCGAGGGTGAAGTAGTTGCTAGCGCGTTGGCGATCGATACGGCGCAAACCTATACCGTGGAGATGTTCCTCGCTCCGTGGAACGGTGCATGGCATGGAAAATATCGCCTCTACTTGCGGCTGGACGATACGACGCCGGCCTACGCTACAGACGGCGTGTTCATCGAGTTGGTGGCAACGGGCACGACCGGAGCATACACGGCTTCGTTGTGGTCGTATACAGGTGGTCTCGGAACTGAAGTAGACACGGCCGACGATACGCTGAGTTCCGTGTATCCTGGCTGGTTGTCTGCGACCGTAAGCGGCACGACCGTTACGGTATACTGGTGCGGTACGCAGATCCTTACGGGGACAGTGGACGCGCATACCGGCTCTCGTGTCGGCTTCGGGATGAATTGCACGGTAGACAGTGGTCTTTGCCTGGCGAACGTCTTTCGGGTCCAGTATTATTCGACTGGTGTTGTACCGTCGCTAAGGTCCGTACTGGTCGCGTCCGCCGGTGGTGATCTTTACACGGAAGGCCCGTATGGGCAGCTTACCGTGGTGACTTCCGATTTGACGGTACGCAGCGACACGCTGCTTACCGCAGCGCAGAGTGGGCAGAAGCTCTATATTGCCGATTACGGGGACCTCCGCGATACAGGTACGGATGGTACGGTATCGGGCTCGGATCTCGATGACGGGGGTGGCCAGGACTGGACGACGCTGGGGATCGATACCGATTCCGACGTGTGCGTAATCTCCAATGTTGGAGGGAACACGGTTGCCGGGACTTATGAAATTGCTTCCATTGCCGCCGGGGCACTTACGCTTTCTTCGGCGCCCGGCGACGGGACGTGCTCGTATCGAATCGAGCGAGCGCCGAAAGTGTATGATCCGTCCACGGATACGATTTCGATTCATACCGCAACAACCGGCCAGGTGCCTACGGGTTGCCCATTAGTGAGTCGCTATTTAGGGCGGTTGGTGTATTCTGGTGCCGAGATCGCTCCGCACGCCTGGTACGCGAGTCGGCAGAACGACGAGGATGATTTCGATTATTCGCAGACCGACAGCCAGCGGGCGGTTGCGGGAACGGCAAGTGATACAGGCGTGCCAGGCGATCCCATTGTGGCGCAGATCACGCACAGCGACGACTATTTAATTTTCGGCTGCCGCACGTCTCTCTGGCGTATGGCCGGTGATCCTGCCTTTGGCGGTCCCTTAGGTGCCGTAAGTCGCACGATTGGGATTGTCGGGCCAAACGCATGGTGTATGGGACCGTCTGGCGAATTGATCTTCATGTCGCTCGGCGGGCTTTACGTGCTGGCTCCCGGTAGTAATTCGTATCCGATCCCGCTTTCCGAAGAAGTGCTTCCGGCGGAAATGCGGAACATCGACCCGAATATGCATACCGTCTCGTTGGAATATGACGTTGAGGATCGCGGGGTCAATATCTTTCTGACACCGGAATCATCCAACACGCGCGTACATTGGTGGTTTGACTGGGGCGGCAAGACGTTCTGGCCGATAACGCTTGCCTCCGATCACGAACCCACGGCTACTTGCACGCTACAGGCGACGGCGATTGAGGAGTCTGGGACCGTACTCGGCTGCCGTGACGGGCGGCTTCGTCGTTTCACTCATCTGGCCGGCAATGATTGTGGCACAGCATTTACGAGCTACGTAATGATCGGCCCGATCCCGCTGGCAAAGGATACGTATGTCGGATCGGTTGTAAGCATGAGCGCTGTCATGGCCGCTGACAGTGGAGACGTAACGTGGGCATTACAGCCGGCGCTGACCTTTGAGGGCGCTATCAGTGCATCATCTTCGGATACCGGCACTTGGACCGAAGGATTGAACAATGCAAATTACCCGGCGTGTCGCGGGCAGGCTTGCGTCTTAAAGGTAACCGGATCATCTGGAAAGAGATGGGCGTTTGAACAAGTGGTTATCACCGCTAAGGAAGCTGGTCGCAGGAGAAACGCCTAGTGGATCATAGAATTCCTAATACGCACAGCCCTGAGGAGGTTCGCCGTGCATTCGCGCGATTGAATAACCAGGCTGATATTATCGATCAGGGTGCGGTCGGTCAAGTCTTGGTTGCTACCGGTGTCGGGTCATTGCCGGCGTGGGGAACGGAGCTAACATCACTTACGAAGCTTACTGTTGATAATATCACAATCGATGGTGCTACGATCTTGAGCGATACGGGTGCAATCAACTTTGGTGATGAAAACCTTTCAACAACTGGCTCTATTACGGGCGGGTCGTTAGTTGTCGATAACATTACAGTTGATGCCGCCACGATTACTAGCGATACAGGTGCGATTAGTTTTGGTGACGAAAACCTTTCGACAACTGGAACAATAGCTGGAGTTAACGTCACGAGCGGAGCCGATCCGGGGCATACGCATACGGCGACAAGCATTACGTTAGATCACCATTCATTGACTGGTTTAGGTGATGACGATCACTCGCAGTATCATACCGATGCTCGTGCGGTAACTTGGTTGAGTAATAATCACGAGTCTACGTATAACCATGTGAACTACGATACAGCTTATAGTTGGGGCGATCATGCTGGATTGTATGAGAGCGCCGGCGCTGTTGCTGCGCATGAATCTACATATAATCATGCGAATTACGATACCGCCTACGGATGGGGAGATCACGCGGGACTGTATGAAGTCACTGGCAGCATAGCGACACATGCTGCGATTTCTGACGCGCATCATACTAAGTATACTGACGCGGAGGCGATTACCGCGATCAAGGGGGATGCATCGTGGAACGCAACAAATTGGGATACGGCTTATGGCTGGGGGGATCATGCTTTGGGTGGCTATCTGAAAGCCGATGGCACCGTGCCGCTGTCTGCCGATTGGACGACTGGCGCGCATAGTATCATCGGTAGCGACCATTGGTATTTGCGTGCCGACAATGCGAAGCTGTTCTTTGGTGCTGCTGATGATGCGGAGATTTATTACAGCGGTGTGAATCTTGTAATCAATCCGCTTGCAGTCGGCAGTGGCGGCTTGGCTATGCCGGTTGGCGCTAGGTTTGCAATCGGCGTTACCGGTGGTGTCTCGACAACCGAGAATGCCGGCTGTGATATTTACCGAGCGGAGACTGACCTAACCAAGGTTGGTGTTGGCATTAGGTCCGACTTTCAGTTTGGGCCGTCTGGCGCTGGGAATACCACTAAGGCGATGTACGCATTTTATTACCGGTGCGATACAAACGGCTCATGGACCGGCAATCATACCGCTACTGGGATCTACGGAGCATACGGAATCTTTCGGCATCAGGGCTCTGGGGATCTCGATAATGCTTACGGCGCAAATTACAGGATGTTCATTCGCCCTGGTGCCGGTAATATCACAAATGGATATGGAATCAAGCTTGAATTAGTTGACCAAAGTTCGGCTGGTTCATTCGGAAATACATACGGGCTCCAGATCATCGGTGCCGGGCTCGGTACCAGTAATGCGTTCGCGATTCATACCGACGGAGGCGTGATTTATTCAGCCGGTGACGTTGGTATCGGTGTGGCTGCGCCAGATGAGGCGCTTCAGGTTGCTGGCAACATTCATGTGGACGATAATTACAAGGCAATCTTCGGCACCGGCAAGGACGCAACGATTTACTACGATGACACAAACCTCGTTATTGACCCGGACGAAGCTGGTTCCGGGAAGGTGTTAATTGGCGCTACGGCAGATGATGAGATTGATGCTGGATCGTATTCGGTCGCTGGTTCCGCTGGGGCAAGCGGGACCTTCACGACAACTGACGGCAAGACAGTTACGGTAACTAACGGAATTACCACTTCGATTGTGTAAACATCATGTCTGGTGCGTATACTGCAAAACCTGCCGCCGATACAACGCCGGATGTGCCGTCGGGGTGGAATATAGATTGGCCGTTCCCAGGGCCGTTTCCACCCGGGTACATACCTGAGTTGTCGTTCATTGCGTCCGGGCCAACGGAGATTATGCCTGACGATACGGCAAGTGGAATTGAATTCAAGCTCGCAGATCACGATACCTATGTAACCCAGGAGCCAAGCGAGTCATTAACGTACACGGCGACAAGGAAGAGTGATTCGTCTGAAGTACAAATGAAGTTCAGCGGAGGAAGTGAATTCTTTGCTTCACTCTCTGACTCGTACAGCGACGTTGGCGATGATTTCTGGGGCGGCACTGCGGATATTATATTCGATATTGATGCCAGTGATATTGGTGATACTATCGTGCTGACCGCAACAAGCGAGCCGCTTAACCAGAGTACGGTTACGCAGACGCACGAGATAGATGTCGTGGTAGTATACACCTGGATAGCATCGCTTACGGTCGTTCATACGCCGCATCCCGACGGCGATGACCCTGGCCCGAATTACACAAATTGCAGGTGGCAAGCGAGATTCGGCATTGATGGTGGCGACTCGACGGAACAGCGCGGGTCGGCGTGGGTTAATGCCGGTGGTGACAGTAGGACGGATTACGAATCTGAATATGGAGACTTCACGGTAACTCTTGCCTACGGGAATAAAGAGACGTTTAAGATTGGCTGTGATGCCTTTATTGATGACACGTACACGATCAAGTTGGGCTCGTCGTATGTTGCGAATACAATAATGACAATCGACATGACACTTGTGATGTACGGTAGCGGCGGGCAGGAAGTCGAGTACACAAAGAACACCGAATGGCCAATACATCCGTCTGGTGCATGGGACTGGGAAGATTGGCTGACAATCGATGGCGGAACGGGTGAAGTGACAGTAATCAATTCATAGCAAAAATACGGGAGAAAAAAATGGTAGGTAGGGGTCGGCCTGGTGTCTCGGTTACGCGGGGTCCATTCGGGTTGTCGCAAGTTGGTTACGATTCCGGCGCTGCGATGCAGCAAAGGCTCGCGCAGGAGCAATGGGATTGGCAGAAGAAAATCTACGGTCAGCAAGCCGCTGCCGCGAGGCAGGGTGCTACCGGGTTGTCTGGAATGATTGACCAATACAACCAAGCATACGGCGAGGCGAAGGCTGCTAACGAGCAGCGTTACCAGCAGATGCTAGGTATCGCCGACCAAACAACCGGGCAGCGTATGGCTGATATACGCGGAGATTATGGCCAGCAGTCGTCCGATGTAATGCAGCGTCTCGCGAGACTCGGGTTAGCTAACACAACAATTGCCCCGACAATGCAGATGGGTATCAATCGCGAGAAGCACGCTTCGCTTAACCGGGCCGCCGATCAGATGCAGCAAACCAAACTCGGGATTATGGAGCGCCGAACCGACGAGTATCCTCAGTCGGATATTATTCTGAAATTAGCAGGAATGCTCGGCCAGGGGGGCGGCGGTGCCGGTGCAGGCGGGATTGTGAATGCCCTCAGTAACCTTCGGTTAGGATAACGTGATATGCCAATTACGGTACGACATGATGCTGGTGACGGCGATCTTTCTGCGCTAACTGGACTCGCCGCTCTAGCCGGTGCGATGCAAGCCAGGGCGCCTCAGGCGCCGAGAGTAGATCCACAAGGTTTGCCGAGGGTGAGCGGGCATCGACCACGCGGATCATTACCGTCTGCGATGGCGCGTGGGGCAGCGCTTAGGGCGGCGCGTGAAAAGCAGATACGGGATATTGAAGCGCGAGCCGATTTAGAGAAACAATCGGCCGATGACGCAATGAAGCGCACTGCCTTAGAGGCTGGCCTCGGTCAGCAAATGCAAGAGCAGGAGTATGATCTCGCTATCAGCAAGATGCAGGAGCAGGCGAAGATTGCAGCGAATCAGTTCGAGTACAAGTTTGATGCTGGGCAAAGACAGGAGATTGCCAGGCTTAATAATGCTCGGCGGGCAGTCCAATCTAGCACTCGGTTTTCGCCGGAAGAAAAAGAAATTGCGCTTCGTCAAATTGATATGCAGCAAGCTCAGATTGAGCCGTCTGCATTCCCGGCCGATCCGAATAAACTCCAATTCGAGGAGGGTAAGGAGCCTGGGAAAGTATGGCGTGGCGAGGATGGTTCGATTCTCACAACGGACCCGGAAACCGGAATGTCGAAGCTTATTCAGCGATGGGATCAGGGGCCGGAAGCTGCTGAAATGGAGGCGCGGCATGATTTGATGGTAAAACAACTGGATGCTCGCCAACGATTTGAGGATGAACTCTGGAAGACGACTATTAAAGATCCCTTGACCGGCAAGGAGGTATTTCTGCCTGCTGCTGAAGTCCAGAGGCGAATTAAGGCTCGTTATGGCGATGGGTCGCAAGTGAACCCCGAGGAGCAAGGGGCTGAGGTCCAGCAGGCATTACACGAGAAATACGGGTACGAAGGAGATCGCCCGCTTCCCTTGCCCCCTCAGTCACCCGAGCAGCCGCAGCAGCCTGTCGAACCGACCGGCGAAGAGAGTCAGTGGTGGTCGGCCTTAGAGTCGCAGGGTATACCCGTCTCCCAGAAACGTAAAGAGATGCCGTTAAAGCAAGGGTCTGCTTTGTCGCTGTATGACGTATATCGGAAGCAATACAAATCATACGACGAGATCCCTGATGAACTGAAGCCGGCGTATAACGAGATCCGCAAGGTGGTTGAGGAGTATTATGGGCGATAGCCTTAAACTCTCTGATGTAGCTGAGCTTCGGTGGCTCCAGGAGTCTACCGAGGCCGATAAGGAACGATCCGATGCTGAGCGTATTCGTGAGCGGCTCAGTGAGGATCGTAAGCGCGCCGGCTATGAAGAGGATAATCGGAAGCGTAGGCGGAAGATGCTCATGGAGCAGTACGGGTGGAAGCTCGTTGATTCCCACGGTCCACGCAGGCATGAGGTTGCGCGTAGAGCAGCAAAGGAGATTACGAACCGCGAAGATCGCTTGTGGCTTGCAAAGCGAGTAATGGATGCCTCTAAGGCTGTTGGGTGGAAAAAACGGAAAGACGCAGCAAAAAAGGGGTTCGTACGTAAGTTCGGCGAAAAGTTATATGAGCTACCGCAAGCAATCTCGGAAGGCGCTATAGATATTGGTGAGAGCTACGCTGGGCTCGGCCGGGTTATTGGTGGTGGTGACAAAGATCAAGGGGAGTTGAAGTTCCAGCAGTTACTTGAGGCGGCCTACCAGAGTGGTGATCCCAAAAACCAAAACAAAGACAATATCGCATGGAGAACGCTTCGCGGTAGTGCAAAGCTCTCTCCGCAGATCGCACTCGGGGCGCAGGCATACAACGTCGCCGGAAAGGCTGGCCTAGCCACGCAAGCCGGTACGCAGATGCTTGCCCCGATTCGCGAGCGACTTGTGTCTGAGGGCGTCGAGCCACGTTCCGCAACGGCGATTGCTACCCTGGCTGCCGGGGTGTCGGGAGTGATCGAAACCGCTGTGCCGATACCAGGGTTCGGTAAGGGTGGATTAGCGGCAACGGGCAAGAAGATTGCAGACAAGGCAACGGCAAAGCTGGCCAGCGAGGGCGGTAAGAAGGCGATCGGGACCGCCAGCCAGTTCGGGGCCGAGTATCTCGGCGAGGTCGGCGAAGAGTTTGCGCAGGCCGCTGTAGAGTCGATCGCGAGTTTGAGTGGTGCTGCGTTGGAGGGTGAGACCGAAGGGCGCAGCTTGGCTGAGGTCCCCCAGGAGGCGTTGGCTGGATCACGAGAGGCTGCCTTGCCGCTGTTGCCAATCAGTCTTTTTGGCGGTGGATTACATATTGCCGGGCAAATTCAGAGTGCCAAGGCACGGGAGCAAATTCAGAAATTCGCAAGCGAGAATAAAGCGCCATCCAGGAAAGAATGGAAACGGCTCGGACTACCGGCTGAGAGGGGTGTCACACGAAAAGATCGGCTCGCTGCCGTCAAAGAAATGGCTGAGGTTTGGGCTAAGACTTCCGAAACTCCTGCGACAGAGCAAAGGGTTGCCCCCCCGGGGAGCGAAACGGAGGAGGCCGGCTTACGGCAAGAGGTCGCTGATTTCCTAGCTGAAGAGTCCGGTGCTAAGCAAGTTAAGGTGTACCAGGATCAAGTAGCAGGCTTAGTCGGCAAAGAAGCTACGGAGGTAATGAAGTCTCCTAATTTGGAATTCGAGCGACGGCGCGAGGCGGCGCATGGTCTCTCGCAGAAGACCCCTGGTTTTTGGGCGCGGCAAGCCGATAAGATTAAGTCGTTATGGCACGCTGCCACGCGAGTACAGATCAATCTTCCTAAAGAACTAGTGACGGCCAATGAAGTTTGGCGGTTACGGCGCAATGCCCCGAATGCCGGTTTAGATGAAGCCGTGCGCCAGGCTGCGGGTATTACGCAAGAGCTTGGGCCGACGCAACTTGAATTGTTTGAGCGTTATCTTGTCACGAGAAATCAATTGCGGTCGCTCTATATGGAGGATGCGGAACCACTTCGGTTGGGATTCGAGTCAGTAGAGGAAGTAGAGCAGTATGAATCACGGCTCGCTGCGATAGTGGAAGCTACCCCTGAAGTGAAGCAAGCGATTCAAGCCCGGCAGGAGATGGTTGGCCGGCTTACTGAGCGGCTCGTATCTGAGGAGTTATTGTCCGAGAGTGCGCTGGAGGATGTGGATTCTTATGTCCACCAGCAAGTATTGTTGTATCGTAATGCCTATCGTCGCAGCCTTGGCGGAACGACCTTATCTAAAAAGAAGACGTTCCAGAAAAAGCGAGTGAAGGGAGCGGAGAGTCTCGGAGAAGAGTTTGATTACAACACGAGTTATTTGGAGCCGGAGATTGCTTGGATGGCCGATGCGCATACTGCCTTGGCGAATAAGCAGTATTCCGGCAAATTGGTAGAGGAATACAATAAAGCTAAGGAGTTTACCGAACAAGCCAAGGAGAAGGAGAGCACGCTTCGCGCGGTGGCTGAAAAAGAGGGGTACAGGATCATAAGCCGGAAGTCATTGTTTGGTACTGCGGTTTCTATCCAGGATCATGTCATGGAGGAATTTAAGCAAGCCATTGCAGAGGACCTAGATTTATCTGACGGTGAGCTTGAGCTTATGGATGGCGGCGAGAATTCAGAGATCCTTGCTTTTCCTAAGGAGATTGTGGATCAATTAGAGGATGACGCTCAGGCCCCTAAGGCGCATTGGTTAACGCAGATCAATGCGGACATGGTAAATGCCTGGAAGGCGTGGACCTTAATGAATCCGAAGCGGATTATTGGATATAATCTACGAAACATTTCGGGCGACTTGGACCCAATGCTTGCTGCTGAGCCGAGAGCATTACTTGAAATCCTGCCGGCGCTACGTGAACTCAAGCAATTTCATTTTACGAATGAATCACTGACAGATGATTTGCGTGCCTCGCGTGATTATGGCGTGATAAATTCCGGCTTCGCGGGCACGGAAGTTCAGAAGTTCGGTGATATGCCATTGTTCAAGCGGTTCAAGAAGGGAGCGGCTCGCTACAATGCAAATCCGGTTACTGCTTACATGCGGGTAGCGAAGACTGGTACTGAGTTTCGTGAGAACATTCTGCGACACGCTGCATTTAAGCATTACCTAAGGCTCGTCAAAGAAGGGCGGCTGGATCACTTTGGGGCATCTCGTGCGGTGGCTGTCAAAGAAATCCAGCGACGGTTTGGTGATGAAGCTGCTGCCGCGCACTTATCGCGGAATTTGCTTGGCGACTATGGCAACATGACAGTAATGGGAGATTACTTTCGGAAACATTTGTTTCCATTTTGGTCATTCGTCGAGATCAATGCGAAGCGGTATCCGCGTATTCTGGAAAATGCATTTCGCGCCGGTAAGGGGCGAACGGCTACCGGAGCAGTGCTAGCCAAGATTGCGGTTGCCCGAATCGGCATGATGTACGGTATGCTGTGGGCGTGGAATAACCTCTTGATCCCTGCGGTTACCGGTGAAGATGACGAGCGAGACCTGCCGCCTTATGACCGGGCAAACCCGCACGTCCTCTTGGGGCGTAACTCCGATGGTACAGTTAAAGTCTTCCGAAATGTCGGGGCACTCGGCGATTTGCTGGAGTGGTTTGGCGTGAATGAGGCGATCGCCATGCTACCAAAGGCCAAGAATGGCCAGATCGATTGGAAGGATATTGGGAAGGAATCACTAAAGGCACCAATTGAGAAGTTCGTCGGATTGCTTCGTCCCGAAGCTAAAACGAGTTTCGAGGTTCTTACCGGGAAGTCACTCTTCCCGACGCCGTTCGAGCCGCGATCGATTGATCGTGGGGAGGCCACTGCAAATACGCTCGGGCTGGCCGAGGAGTATAAGCAGATCAAAGGGGCGCTTACTGAAACCGGCGATCGGGCGAGGCCGCATTATCTTCAGCGGTATTTGCATGGCGTTGTAGACCCGAGGGTTACTGCGCTGAGTGAGATTTACGATCTGCGCAATAGCTATCTGGAACAGCAGGGGGCGCCAGAGAAGGGGTCGTATCCGATAAGCGAGTACAAGCCGGCCCGCGAGGCTGCAATCAATGACAATAAGGCGGCCTTCCTGGAGTGGAAAAGAGCTTTCGTTGAGCGGCACAGGTTCACGAGCCTCCGGAAGTTTACTGGTTACCTTCAGCGAGTTGATCCGATCGCGGCTAGACTCAATGAGGCAGACGAATGGAAATTCGAGTACCAGTATCTAACGAACGAGCAGCGCGAGAAACTACGGATTGCCAGAGAGTATGCCGCTGAATTGCGGGATAGAATGGTCCTTTGGTGGACGGAGCCAAAAAGCAATTAGCGCGGCACTTTTAGAAAGCAAGAAACTCGGCCTTGTATAATGGTGGGTATCGTTTTCCCTTTTCTCTACGAGCTTTCGCATGTCATCTGAAATTCTGGATTGTATCAAACCTGGCGATATTATCGGTTTTTCTGGTCATCACTGGATTAGCGCTGGCGTGAATTTGTGTTCATTCGGTATTCCATTCTGGAGTTTGTCGCATGTCGGGATCGTTGGCTACAATAACTCATCCAAGCGGGGCCTTCGGCTCTTTGATAGCGCGCACGGATTTGGCGTTCGTTCTCAGCCTCTCAAGACCGGTATCCGATTATATGACGGAAAAGTTTGGGTCTACCGGTTGGCTAGACCATTGTACCTACATGAATGCGCACGCCTTTGTGCGCATTCTGATAGTATGCTGGGGCGTAGCTACGACAGCACAGGCGCCCTTCATGCAGGTGGAAAAATTTGGGCTGCGATACAAGGGGTGCTCAGAGGAGAGAACCTCTCGTCTTTCTTTTGTTCTGAATTCGTAGCAGAGCAATTATCTCACATCGGGATCTTTAATACAACCAATGCTTCCCGTTGGTCGCCTAATAACCTGATGCGCAAGTTAAGGCGGCTTGGGATCGTCGAGAAACCAGAAAGAATCAAATGAAAGAACTAGCAGTAGCAGTAGTCCTCTTGGCTTTGGTCTGTGGCTGCAATACATACCGAGGTGATTACCCGACCTTCGCAACCGAGTGGCCGGCAATTAACATACCGCCCGATATGAGAGAGGCGAATTACGCTGGTGGATCATGCGTACATGCTTCGTTGGTTACACTGCTTCGCTGGCAGAATCGCAGCGAGGCAGCGAGAGCGTGGAGGAGCGAGTTCTACGGTGGGGAGTGGGCTACGTCCATTGCACGAAAGATGGATAGCCGGGGGATTCGGTATGCTTACACAATCGACGGGGACGTTCGCTTTTTGGAATGGGCTTGCCGTACCCGTCGTGGCTGCGGCGTCACCGTCAACGGCGGTGCGCACATGGTAACCCTCGTTCATCTCGATAGCGAGTGGGCTACGCTTCTTGATAATAATGACATCTCTAAATTTACCTGGCTGCCTCGCAAAGAATTTATTCGTGAATGGCAGGCCAGTTTCGGGTGGGCGGTAACACCCGTATATTCGCCTCATGCACCTTACCCATACTAGAAAGAGAGTACGAAATGCAACCGAAAAATGAATGGTTTATCTGGGGCGCCGGGGCCCTTGTGTTTGTGTTAATGCTATGCGCCTTCAAGGTAGCAACAGGCGCCGAGCCAGATGCCGAGCCGATTGCCCGAGAGCGCGTGTTCAATCTCCCGCAAGATAGCGACAAATGGTTTATGAGCGTCATTGGTGACGGTGGAGATCGACACACGGAAATTCTAGCGTGGTTCGATGAGAATGCGGACCTGGCTGAATTGAAGTCACAAGTTCACTTTCACCGCATCACGACTGACAGTAGAGCCTTCAAGGATAGGTATGCGAAAAACGTAACGGAGCTTCCTACTATTAGGGTGCAGAAATCCGATGGCTACGTGGTATACGAAGTCAGCGGAGCGGCAGTGCCCGATGACGCAGGGGATCTCTTGAGCGAAGTGGCTTACGCTTCTCACATGGCCGGTGGACCGATCTTTAATCGCGATGGGCGGATCTTCCCGATCTTCCCGATTTTTCGACGGCCGCTACTGCCGTATCGGTATCGGCACCAGGAACAGCATCAGCAGGAAGACTGCGATATATGCCCGGCGCCTGATCCGTCGGTGCAGCCTCCAGTGACCCCTAGGCCGTCTAAGCCCGAACCGAAACCTGACCGGGGCGTGCCAGTTGGTATTACGGTTCTTTTGTCGCTGCTATCCATCCTTGGCGGCGGCGCCGGTGGAATTGTCGGCAAATGGAAAACACTTACATCGTAACTAGGTATTGAATAACACCACAAACTGAAGAAGAGGTCCCCAATGAGTTTGCTTGAAGTGATTTTGCTTTGTATCGTCGGCGCTGGCGCCGGTAAGGTTGGTATTAGTTGGTTGCTAAAAAAGGACACCGCGCGTGAGGAGCGTCGTCGAGGCGCCGCCCAAATGGCCCTGAAGCTCAGCGAGTACGGCCTAACGAAGACTTCCGAGTTCCTCGTCGATTACTCAGTCGGCGACTACAGCGCCATGGCCGCGAAGCTAAAGGACGTTGGTAAGACTTTCCTTGCCGGCGAGACGGCGGTACTCGAAGAGTTTGGGCAGATTTTCGAGCGCGTGCTGAAGGCGAAGCTTGACACCGAAGACGGTCGTAGCATTATTGAGTCCAAGCTCAATGAGGCTCTCGTTAAGGCGAGCAATACGCCGCCTGAAATCGCGATGCTCAATAAATAAGATTTCCTCCTACGATGCTCAATAAGTAAGATTTCCTCCTACGGAGATTCGCCGGCTGGGGTGCAAACCCTACGCCGGCCCTCCGTGAGGTTATCCTGGAGATAAAATGACGGCCGCCGAAACCAAAACTCTGGAAGCCCTTCGTGCCGATTTAGCAAGCTATCACGTCGAGGTACGGGAACATATCGCCAGGTTTGAAGCTTGCGATGGAGCCGTCCAGGGGTTACAGGCCGACGTGTACGGCCTGCCCGGGGAGAGGGAAGAAGGAATCCTAGGCGCTGTAGCAGACCTCCAGCATAGTAGGAAGCTAATTCTGCGTGCCCTTAAAGCTGCCTGGGCGGCAATCCTCTTAGTGGCCGGCGCATGGGCAGAGAAGTTCTTTAGCGGTTGACTCTGCTGGGCAAGCTCTGGGTATAATATCTCAAGAAGCTCCCATAGCTCCTCGTGCCTCTTGTTTATCTCGATCTTCTGCCGACGACGTTCGGCCTCTCGCGCTCGATCAGCCTCTCGTCCCTCGGCCTCCTTTCCATCGGCGCCCGGCAACCAAAGAATGAATGAGAGCAAAGCGATATGTTGCATGGTGAGTACCTCTAATTCAAGTATAGCTCACAGACGCAGCAGACGCTCGATACGAGGCCGTTTGCGATCGGCGACTATCCAGCCAGCGAGCCCTCAGGAGGCCGCGTATGGCCGCTTAACGGCTCGTGATAGCAGGCTGCGGGCTTCGTATTCATTACCCCGAGAAACCGAGCGTGGCCACGCTCGGCACGGTATTCTTGTTGCTTTTTACTGCTTTCTATTGGTGCTTCTTGGAAAAACAGAAATAATTCTGGAATTTCCATAAGTGGTTGCCACGCAACAGGTTAAGTGGGGTTTTAATGGAATTAAGCAAGGGCACAGCACCCGTTGCATCTACTTTTAGGCGTGGCGTAAGTTCTTATGTCCACTAGACTTGCGACGACACCTATTTCCTAGTGCCCCTCTATCACGCTCGACACTACGCTTGACGAGGTATCGGTGCCAAACTACAATAGGGATAGACAACTTGATAAGCTACCCTTGAGATGGAGGCACCAATGACCCTGAATGAGCACCGCGACTGGAAACGAAAGCATTCAGACTTCCCGTTGACCGTCCACCCGAGCGGCCAATGGTCCAAGAGGATTTATGGGAAGGTCTATTACTTCGGCCGACTAGACGACCGAGACGCCGCCTTGCAGTTATGGCTAAAAGAGAGGGATTATCTCTTGGCCGGCATTCAGCCACCGACGCACAACAGTGGCATTACGGTTGATAAGCTCCTTGAGAAGCATCTAAGTGACGTTGACGCGAGGATCTCCGCCGGGAAGCTCGCCGGTAGGACGCGACGAGATTACCTCGTGCTGCCCGCGCTTTTCCGCGATGCCGGCCTGAGTGGGATGCCGGTCGAGTCGCTTAGCCCGATTCACTTCGCGATGGTCGCGACTAAGCTTGAGGAATCTGGCCGAAGCCTGCGGACGCAAAAGAACATCATCATGTCCACGAGGGCTGTCTTCAATTGGGGCGGGCCAAGGGGGATGGGCTTCTTCGACGAGATCAACTTTGGGCCACGGTTCAAGGCCCCTAAGCTTAAAGCGATCGAAGCGGAGCAAGAAGAAGCTGGGGTTGTGAGGTTCTTAGATCGCGAATCGATCTTAGCGACCCTTGCCGCCGCGAAGCCGGGTATGAAGGTCGCGATCCTTCTCGGTATCAACTGCGCATTCTATCCGGGTGACACGATTGCCGTACCGCATAGCCGTATTCATGTTAATAATCCTGCGGGCGGATTTTCCTATCACGATTTCCGGCGCGTTAAAACAAAGCAACAACGTAAGGCGGTCTTGTGGCCGGAAACCGTGAGGGCGATCAAGGATTACTGGATCAATCACCGCAAGCACCCGGCGACATGCGAACAACAATTACTGCTTACACAACACGGTAAGCCATACACGCATGACAGCGGATCAAGATCGTTGGTTACGGCGTTCGGTCGGCTTCTAGAGCAGATAGGCCAACGCACAGCGGGAGTCGGGCTCGGCTCGCTGCGGCACACCTACGCCACGGTAGTTGACTCCGTACCGGACCAGGCTATGATTGACCTAACGATGGGCCACACCAATAAGAGCGTTCAGAAGCGAACGTACCGTCAATTGAATTTAGATGAGATCAGCCGACTGAAGGTCTTAGCCGACAAAGTTCGCGGCTGGTTATACAATCAAGAATGAACCCGAAACGCCAGTAACTCTTATCATTGGTGATAATAATCGATTAACCAAGTTCGAGATTCCGTGGAAACAGAATGGAGTGCCATTTCGTGTTCGGCAGCAATATGCGTACAGTATTCTGAATCAACCTCAATGACCGTGCATGGCTTATTGAGTCGTTTACACACTCTTAGGACAGTGCCGGTGCCACCAAACGGATCAAGCACTGAGCCGCCCGTATGCGTCGTGAGTTTGATGCACCGCTCGACAAGCCCCTCGTGAAGCTGTGTCGGATGCCATTTACGGCGCTGCCCGGAGTTACCGGTTACCCTTGGGAAGTCGAATACGTCGCCGGGCACTCGGCCGCGCGGATCGGCTCGTTTGTCGCCGTTCTTTTGCCGCCATGACGGAACGCGGATATACTCCGGAAATAACGGCGAATTCCCATTGCGAAACCGCCAGAGTGGCCGGTAATTATTGCCGAGATCATGGTGATTGTGTTGACCGAACGTGAAGGTTTGGACGCACGGTTTAATCTCAAGTTTACGCTCGCCTGCTAAAACAAAAGAGATGTGGCCGATATACGGTAGCCATTTAGCGTTGAAGCTAAACCAAACCGTATTAGCTGCGCCTGTGAAGGCGTATAACCACGCCCAGAGCTTTTCTTTGTACTCGCTTTCCGGTAACTTGTCATTGTAGCTACTGTATTTGCGGCCAATGTTATCTGGCGGATCAGCAAAAATAGTATCCCATCTACGGTTGACTTTCCCAAGATACTCAAGACAGTCATCGTTAATCAAAGCGTGCTTCATTCTTCATACTCCGCATTTAAGGTGCGCTTCAGGAAGCCAACATGGTTAAGTGTTAAGCAGGGTGAGAAATCTGTAAGCTGAGCGCGCAGAACCTTTACCCCGTAAACGGATAGCGCCGTCCCGAGCTTGCCGGTTAAAGAGCGATTTACAGTAGCCCGTTCAGTCTGTAATTTATTTAACGGCAGCGACGTAATGTGAGCGCAGAACACGCCGAGTGCCTCGTCAACGAGGGCTGCTTCCACGTCGTCGGTATCCACTAAAGCTTTCCGAATAGCTTCAGGGGATCGATCGAATTCATAACGAAGCATTCCGCCGACCACGACGTTCTTCTTATCGACAGTCGTGAGCGCTTGAGTCGGTAAGTCTGCTGTCTGGATATTCCCCGGCCGGCAATAGAACGAAGTCCAGATGGGCCAGAATAACCATAGGCCGGGATCTAATACCCGTACTTGCGCGCCTCGTTTTATGAGCACGCCAATATCGGTACATTCCAGGTGCCGGATTCGTGGAAAGCATTTACCGATCCATCGTGCAAGTTCCCCGATCCAAGTTGTCTCAAGCATTTATAGTCTCAAGGAGCCAGTGGAGTAGTCATGGCATTTAACAGTTGACGCAACCGCACCATTGCCGTTGCATGTGATGTTTTGTGGCCAACATTCCACGGCCGAGGGATTAGAAAAGTCATCCCGCCAGCCTCGCGGAATGCTTCGATGTTATGATCGCCGTCGTCAATTAACAGTGATCGTGGGCCCGCACAGAATTGCTTGCACGGGCCTACCAGGAATTGCCTGTGAAGCCATGTTGGCATGGTGCGCTGTATCCATTCGAGCTTGCCTGCCATGCAATCCGGGTCGAGTGTTGGGCTACTAAGGATGCAGACGTTTTTCGGCCCGACGCTCCAGGCGCATGTCCTAAGTAATGAGTCGCATTCTCGTGACTTCGGGACGTTTGCCCAGAAGTTACGAGGAATACTCTCCCAAAACTCGGCCGTCGTGAACTGACGGGTCGGGTGCAGCGCGTTAACCGCAGCAACAATATCCCAGCCCCAGGCTGGATCATAGTCGCTGCTATCGTGCGCGGTGACCGGGCAACCGAGGTATTGCAGCGCGGACATCGTGAAGCAATTCAGTACATCATCGAGGTCTAAGAAGATACGTTCGATTTTCATAGTCTTACTGTTCTCCGTGTGCGTAATCCGCAGGAGTTCGCTGTTTAGAGAGAAGTTCGTGTAAATACCCGAAGGCATTGAAGATAACTGCGCAGAGCGCTTCCTCTGACGTGATCTCATGCGTATCACGATCGTCAAAAACGCAGTAGCCACGGTGCCTGAACCATAAATCCATGAAGTGACGGAACATTGACTTCATGTAAGTGTCGAGCGGAATCCCTTTTTGCCAATTGTCACTATCCCGCATCTTGCCGTCTGCCTGAATACGATGCTCGTTCAGATACATGGCGTATCGCTTTAACGCGACCGGTGACAAGAATCCTTCGTAATCGAGTTTTGTATCGTCGGAATCTCGTGTAGCGCCAGTGTCAAATGTTCTCATGTTGCTTTCCTCGTTCTCGATTATCTAATAGTTAAATCCATACGGCTTATACTCGCCCCTCATGTTACCTTCCTCCTGAACTTAGATTTGTGATACCTCTCTCCCTTTCCACACGGCATGATTTCATGGTACGGTATGCCGTCCAGAATGACGGCAGCCGCCAGAATTGGGCGATCTTTTATGTGTTTACCGTAAGCAAACTGGTAGGCGTCAACATCGATCCCGCAGCCAACGTCAACGGAAAAGATACGTTGCATCGGATTAGCGCGCCACTTCACTCCAGCCTTAGAGTGACAGTGCCCCATAACCACGGGCATAAGCATCTTGCCGGCCACGTTCCATGCGGGATGTATCCCCCCTTGGCCGGTGCCGTGGAAATAATACACTCCATCGATAATATGCTCGTGCGACCATTCCCAGCCTGGTGTGCTCCATATCTGGCGGTAATTCCGGATAAAGCAAGACGGGATATTCACAGACTCCGCAAGACGAAGTACGCGCTCGTCGTGGTTTCCGATGCACACCTTCGCATACCGAAATGTCCCCCTCCACTTCTGAATTTCTTGCTTCGCTGCATGGTATTCATCGACCGGGCTAGGGCAATGTGGATTGGCAGCATGAAAGCTAATCGCCTGGAAATCGATAATATCGCCGACAAAGACGACTTGATTACAATTCCATTCCGAGTATAAATCTTGGCAAAATTGCATGTAGCCGGGATGGGTTGCCGGTGCATGTACATCACCGATCACTAGAACTTTCGCCATTATTTATTCTCCTTAAAGTATTCCTTGTGCTCGCGATCTATTTTCTTTACGACTTTCTCAGCACGCCTGGCTAAATAAAAGAACAGTGGATTTGAGATGACACGCAATTCATCGAGCCCTAAAATATCCTGCGCCACTCGGTACAGTTCAGATGCGCCGGCCTCGTTGATTATCGGTGGCAACTTCGCGTTTCTACGCGGCAATCGTTTTGGTTGCTCTTGCTGGCCGTCGGAAACCATCAGCCCGCATGTTGGACACTTCCTGGTGCGCCTGCCGCCGAGTTTACGTGGATGCAAGAAGTAGAATCGACGCACGGCATGGACCGTTTTGCTAGGCACTTGCGAACGAGATACAGTGACTCTATCTGGCAGCCCAGCCAGGATGAACTTGCGAATTTCTTCGCGCTTCTGCGGCGGCAGCGAATTGACTGTCTTGCAGACATAGTGTACATGCTGCACCGCCTTATAGGACACACCAGCACGGCGAGAAATTTCGCTATAGGAGGTATTCTTGTTTGCGAGGAGCTTGCGAATGGTCTCCTCTTGCTTTCGAGACATCATACCTACGCTTCCGGCGGGAGGATTCTAGTGATCGTTAATTCGACGCGAGGAAACTCTTTATCGACACTGAATTCTGGTGTGCCGCGCCGCATGTGCCGATAATCGTCATCCGGAACGAGCTTGGCGTCCACGAGTCCATCATACGCAGCCTTCAGGGCCCCTGTTGCGTTGTCTTCATCACGTCGGCGCGCATCTTTGTGAAAAAACGCAGCCTCGACTTTTGCGAATTCCCACGGAGTCGTTACGATACACTCTGCCTCTACCGCTTCTTTCGCCAAGCGACGATACCGCTTCGTAGCGGCAGCCTTCATCATCCGGCCGCCAAAACTTCCGATCGTGCAATTCGGTTGCAAAACTTTGACCGGCAATGGCAGGATAACGACAACTGATTCCGAAGTCATTCTTTTGTTGCCTCCCTGGCCTTGAGGGCAATATAATGCTCGGGCGTCCAGTACCGGAAAGTACGGCCGTCCGGCTCCCGGAAAATCTCCTCAGCCTCAAGTAAGTCGCCAATCAGATTATTCCGCGATCGCTGATCCGTCCATTGCGTTTTCCTTGTGATCTTCCTGTGTCGGCATCCAGCTACACCGCACTTGTTAATCATGGCTACAATCCTGCGTTTATTCTTTCCTATTTGACTTTCCGCGATTTCGGGTACAACGACCCGGAGGAAAGAATCCAGCAAGAATTGAATTAACCGGCAGGCGTAATCAGCGATTGATGCAGTAATCTCCGGTTTACTAGCGTTTTCACTGGCAGCACAGATCAGTGCGACTCGGCGAGCATTCTCTTCGCCTTTTGCGTACATGACAGCCGCATCGTTATTTATTCGGCTAAATTCGGTGAGAGTGTCGTCAAACTTAATAAATACCCTCTCCGCCTCTGGCGTGGCTTCGACCACAATTTGCTGCGGTGGTGCCTCAGCGAATTGCGGGGCCCCGTCAAGTTCACCTGTCTTCACCTGAAACTGCGAATACGTATGGCCGTCTGTTTCGCCGTTACCGCGCTTCCACCATTCTGCACATTGCGTGACGATACTTTCTGGTGGAGGAACTGGGCGAGCGCCGCGGTTCTTCGGCGGATATTCATCGGAGTGAAACATTAAACACCGACTGAGCCACCCGTCTTGGATCTCCTTGGGTGAGATACCGTCAGTGAACCGTTCGGGTGTCGCCATCCCGTAGATGCAGCAGCATGGTTCTATAATGGTTCGCTGCTTCCCTTCCTCTGCATACTCTTTACCGAGGTAAATATCACTTGCAGTGGAGTACAGTCTCATTAACAGCGACACAATTTGTGTGTGGTGCGGACTGCCACTCTTTAGATGAGCCATTAGGTGTCCGATTTCATCTACGAGAAAGATTGTAGCTGGCCGCTTTGCGACCCTGAGTTCGATTGCTGAATCAGATGCGAAATTATCACCACCTAATAAGTCAATACAATCGGCATACATGCACAATCGACGTATACGCTTGGGTGCGTTATTTTTGCCCGCCGATGATTGCGCTACGCCCATGCAGTACAGATTTGTCCGGCCGTCATTCGCGTCTTTGATTTTCCTTCCGTACAGCGCGCCAAGGAAGGCCAGCGTACAACCGAGCGTAAGAAACGGCTGCGGCCTCATTGAAGTTGCGTTAATCCACGAGCAGATTTCGCCGAGTAGGCCGGTGGGTTGTATTAAGAATTCAAGCTCACGAGCACGCGCCGCCTCATCCCTGTCTTGCGCTTCTTTCTTTATCCGGTAATCGCAAGAATCGACGGCAGCTTCCTGGTGTGTTTTCTCAATGTGATTCGCTATTAACTTCGCAGTATCTATCTCTACCCCTGGTGCTTGCGCGTAGTCCGGGTCATTTAATAGCCAACCGAGAGGTTTATCGCGAGGCGGATTCTTCCGCGCCTCGGTGATCTTGCGACGAAAATCCTTTTCATCTCTCTGATTGCCTAGATCCCACGGTGGTACGCAACGGGGATTATACTCGCTGGCCAGCAGGGAGTACGCCTGGCTGTCAGATAGCTGGAGCCCGCTTACCATGCCTTGTGCGGCCCAGAATAACTTGTCGTGTCCGCCTTGCCCTTGAACGGCAGGATCGCATCGGGCGAGCCAACAGGAAGCGCGACGACAAATATCATTAGAATAACGCATCCTGGTATCCGTGCCAGGTGCGATATTTACCGGTGATACCTCTTGTTTGGCCGCCGGCTTAGTAGGTCGCATAAAATCCGGATACTCAACCGGCTCACATTCCCACGGTAAATTATCCTCTCCCCATTTATATTCGCCCCCCTCCGGGCATCCGTCATAGGGATCGAGAACGGATGGAGCCAAAACTACGTAATAACCGTCTCCGCGTATATCGACCCCAGGACGGAAGTTATTTTTGTTGGCCGGCGGATTGTCAGTATAGTAGAACGCATGTAAACCGCCGCGTGGCGTGTGCTGAAAGGTTGTTGGTGGCAACGACGGGAATTCCTTCAAGGAACTGAAGCCGTCAATCCCTTTGTCTGCGTTCACGTCAATATCGATGACGTAGACGCCACTCGCGCCGCCGCAAGCTAGCCCGATATTGGCTTTCGGCCACTTCTCCCACCACGCGCGAATTTGCGCCTCGTCAGTCGTAGCATCCTTGACACCATGCGACGTAATCGGTTGCTTCTTGCCTGGCTGAAGCGGAAAGATTCGCCAGCCGAAGGCAGCGTACCAGATGGCGTATTTAAGGAGGTTGGTCACTCGGATGTCCCTATACTGAGGTTTCGTTATGCAGTTGCAAGCGGCGCAAACCTCCAACTGATAGCTCCAACTTCACGCCAATCAATAAACCCGATTGTGTCTCCGTGCTCCGTGCCTGTGATGTATTCAATTTCGACATTCTGTATTACTCCGTTCTCTTCTCTCACTATGGGTTCAGTCTCACATAGCACATGAAGTATCGCAGCGTGCCTAAGACAAATTCGTACTTTCCAATGTGGAGGCAGATTGGTATTATTGGCGCGTTTTGGTTTAGTCATGTCTGGGTCCTACGGAGCGGTAATCTGAACTCGAATTCATAATCAGTGAGCCACGGTGCTGGGGCTAATAGAAGTCCCTTGAATGTGAAACACTCAGATTTGTCGTCGTCGCGGATAAAATCTATGCCAAGTGTTTGATTTACCCGCCTTATGTTCTTGATTGCTGCGTGATGGAATCGCTGCGAAACAAGAATCACAGTCTTGCGGTCCCGTTTCGGGACGCGATAGAATTCCCGCCTTATGATCCGCATAACTTCGGTAACAAACGGATCTTTCTTGCTGCTCATTTGGCCTCCCCTGAGAGTGGCTGATTGTAATCAACGATCTCGAAATACTTGCCGTTCTTCCGCACGGTAATCGTCTTGGTCCAGTCGAGAAGCGACTGCGATAAAAACATGTCTTCTAACGCGCTGTTTACGGTCGGTCTCTCGCTAGGTTTCTTTCCTGATCCAGATGGCGGAAAGCGCCTCAGCCACCACTTCCATGCAATCTGCCCCGCTGGCCCGTCGTGATCGAGGCAGATCCACTCGCGAAACATCGACAGCCCGCAACGATACTGCACCTTTAATGAGTCGGGGGAGCCTGGCTTCTTGTGCCTAGAGGTAATAACTGCGTCCACCCGGTGCGTCTCAGGTTGAGATGACAGAATAGACCGCTTGGATGCCTTGTCGCCGTGCATTCGGCGTTCGCGCTCGATTTCTTCGAGCCGGTCGATTTCTTGCTTGGGAATCTCCCAGCCGCAAGCCGGGCATACCCGAATTGCACGGCTGAATGACTCCCTACATTCCGCGCACGTTGCCATTACGACCTTTTGGCCGGTCCCGAGAAGATCGAGTGGACCATGTTCTTCAATACAACCGGCGAAATCCAAGACGAGACAATTTTGCTTCCCCGCACTGACCCTGAGACCACGCCCAACCATTTGCGAGAACAGGCCAGCCGAGAGCGTCGGCCGTAACAATACGATGCAATCGATGTGCGGAGCGTCAAAACCTTCGGTTAGCACGTTTACACAACACACTGCACGTAATTTCTTGGCCTTGAAGCCGCGCACGATTCGATCTCGTTCGTGGTGCTTAGTTTTTCCGGTAATATACGGCGCCACGATACCATGCTTGCCGAGTTCAGCCGAAACTGCCTTGCAATGCTCTATATCCACGCAGAAAAACACAGCCGCCTCGCGGCCCTCTGTGGCCATGACAGTGACAGCTTCGTGAATTGCGCGGCTAACGATAGCCGATTTATTCGTTGCCGTCGCTAACGATCGTACAACGTAATCGCCGCCACTATTCCGTTTGACTTTGCTTAGATCGGGTTGCGATTCACTGACTTTCGATCTGAGATTCGCGAGAAAACCCTGCTGAATCAGGTCTGTCACCTTCGCTTCGTAGCATATCTCGTTGAGAATATGATCCTTGTGGCAGATCGGGCCGCAACCCATACGAAACGGAGTGGCTGTCCAGCCGACGACGCGGAGATCCTGGTTGAATCGGCGACATCCCCGAATGAACGTGCGATACTTCCCTTCGCCACTCGGCGGGATTCGGTGTGATTCATCGACGAAGATGAAATCCCACGGTGCAAACTCCCCGGATTTCTTGTAGATCGAGTCGATCGACGCGAAGAGGAGCGGCGAATCGTAATCCTTCTGACCAAGGCCGGCAGCGAAAATGCCAATCTCACCTTCCGGGTACGCCATGCGGAGCTTCTCGGCGTTTTGCTCAACCAACTCTTTGCGATGCGCCAAGATACATCCACGAATCCACGGTGCGTCGTTGTGCCATCGCCGGATTATAGACGCCATTGACACGCTCTTGCCGGCGCCGGTCGGGAGGACTACGCACGGATTTGTGGTTTTTACGCAAATATGCTTGTCGAGCGCGGCTTCTGCTTCGAGTTGGTATGGGCGGAGGGTGAAGGTCATTTGGTTAAAAGCAATCGCAGGACAGGACTGGAACACCTGTTTTCATGGCCGCAGTTTTTTCGCTGCGTACAGACCCGACTCGCCATGGAGTGGCCAACTCTACCTGCGATTGCGGCTTCCGTTTCAAGTTGACAAGAACGAAGGGTGAAGGCTATTTAGATTTCATTACCTTGATCCAGGATGTTTTTCACGATCGAATACACGTCGAAATACATGGCTTCGGCATCCAGTGATTCATACCCAAGGTACTGTATGTATTCGACATACCACGCCGCAACGTGCTCTGTAATAGCTACGGCTAGGATTTCGTTTTTACACATGGTCCCGAGTAGTTCATCTTCTTGTGTCTCTTCATCTTTTTGTATTCTCTCTTCACTTGACATTAAATCTCAACTCCTTCTAGGACATTGTAATTTGGCATGATCCGCAACACTTCAATCAATGCTTCCTTGTAATTCCGCCTTAAGCAGACCCTTAATACTTAACTCCATGTTTCTTCCGCTAGCCACCGTAAGTGCGTGGCCGGCGGGTCCGCATGAACATGCGGACACACAGCCCTGTAGATTTTCTTGTGGATAATAATTTCCCGACATTGCACCGGGTACTTCCGGAGCAACCATTTCGGGAACCACCGATCCTTAAATGCCTGCCACCAGTCAGCCGGATAGCTCTCTTCGATGTCGATCTTGTGGTCAAGTAATCCAGCGAAGTACGCGCTGATCTCCAGTAGCATATTATCCCGTATACCATGCACAAGCGACATGAATACTTGCGGTGGCATTCTATTAGCTTCCTCGCTGCTGATCGACTTGTGTGTTAATACCCTTATTTGTTCTGCACTGAATGTCTTGATGTGATTTTTTATTACTTCACTGATTTCGCTTTCTTGTTTTTGTTCGGTCACTCAATCCCCTCTCGAATCTCGGCTTTGCGGGTTTTCGTCCAGATGATTGCAACACGACCCCGCCCGTCTGCTGTAAATTCGACAGCCTTGTAGTTGAAGCCCTCACATTTTGAGGCAGGCGTAAGCTGTATTATGTCTTCGTTGTATGTGTCCAGCCATGCGTCAGCCAGCTTGCTAGCGTTGCCCTCCCAGATGATGCGAGAATCCTCCGCAGGATAACGTGGAAGGATACCATCGGGATGAAAGTCGATTGTTTTAGCACCAAAAAGATCCTTGGCCGTCGTAATCGCCTGATTAGTGAGCGCTGATGCGGGAATAGTACGAAGCTCGTTTGTTCCAAAACATCCTGCGGAGTTTCCGTGCCTCCACTTTTGTCCGTCTACATTATTCGTGAATTCAATATATTCATTGCCATTCGGCTCCTTTTTATAGTCAGTCGGTCCCGCGAAACTGAGTAGACCAGGAAGCACAAGATGGTCATCACAGCATTTAACCTGATCTCTCTTGGATAAACTGCGCTGATGCTTATCGCAAACCCACCGCGCTTGCCCATCTAGCTTGGGTCCTGCGTGGCAACACTGCCGACAGTTAATAGACGGCACGGGCAGCGCGGTCTCTCCGATGCCCCAACAGAGAGAGTGGGCTGAACAGAACTTACATTCCCACCAGTCTTGACGGGTAGTAATCCGCTCCGGAACCGCCGTTGCAGTGATAATTCGTTCGGCTTTCGTCATTAGGTTTAAGGCGAAATTCTTGTCATAATGCACTCGCTCGGCGTAAAGTTCGTCGGTGTTCTTATTGCAAGCCAGATAGAGGGCTCGCTTCATGCCGGTCTCATGCATATACGCTTGCATCTGCGCATAGTGCTGAGGCTTCGATGCCTGGACGCCATCTTTCTTGAGCTTTGCGAATGACTTGGCGTTGTGTGTCTTGAATTCGAGAACGTGCCACGTTTTCTCGGCGCCGGGAATGCCCAAGGCTACACCGTCCATGTGGCCGGAGAAGTGACCGCCGAGAGCATACACCGCGAATTGATTGCCGTGCTCATCGGTTTCATGGACGGTGCAGCCAATATCCCGCAGATCCTTGACCATGCGAATCTCTTCTAAGTCGCCGGTCTCAAAGAGCCTGTAAATTCGGCCAGGAAAGTCTTCTTTACAACATACTCGGAACGTGTACCAGAGGTAGCGCTCGCACGAATGCCCGATGACCGAAGCGCCTAGATAACCACGATTCGACTCGGCATCGCCGCGCTGTTTATACGCGACGTAAATCGCCGTAACGATCGGTGACTCTTGCGGGAAGTATTTGGTTACGTCAGCCATTACTGCTCCCATCGCATGAATACTTCGCCTTCCGGCAGCGGACAGTCTGGCTGCCATTCCAACCCTTCCTTGATTTGCCAGTCAGCAGGTAATACTCTTGGCAGTTTTACGCCGGCAAACACATGTAGCCGGCAACTTCGATAAGCAGTAAGTTCCTGCGACGTAAAGGCGAACCGCAGCCACGGCCTTACATCGCATTGCTCGTGAAGCGTGACACAAATTCCATCGGCGGCTGCCAATACATCGTGCGTGCGGTGATTACGGATTACGTTAGCTGTGTATAGGTAGACATCAGCATCAGATGTTCTACGAATTTGGCGAATCGCTCTATGCACTAGATTTGGGTGTAGCATCGGCTCGCCGCCAGTAAGCAGCACTTCGTCATACGGGCTGAAGTCCCGGCACATCGGCAGCGCATCAAGATCCCAGTCGCGATTACAGCAACCATTGCAATTACGGTCGCAGTCAGGGAACAACAAGAGCCGCAGTTTCTTCACTTCGGCGCCTTTACTGTGACTAAAATCTTTCTCGGTTTGGTTTCGACGTGTCTTGCGATCTCGGAAAAAGCCTTGGGGTCGTTGTCGCGATACCACCTGTAAATTTCCAGGTCCAATTCGCGTACCGTTTTTGACTTGATCGGCGGATCGAGAGCCAGCTTCTCGATCTCATCCAGGTCGGCTGAGTAAATTAAGCCACGCTTGACAGTAATTCTCGTCCCATCGGCAAGCGAAATGGTCCGTTGGCTTTCGTCGTTACCTGGCACCAATGCTGCCATCTCATGCTCTACTGCGATGCGCGCCTGCTTCGCAATGGACTCGGCCGCCTTGGCTGCGAGTAGCTCGCTTGCGAGCTTGCGTAGCGACTTGAAACCGTTAGCTGTAGGAGCTTGCGGCATACTTCTTCCCCTGTAAATAGGTTCACATTATTAGTCTTCGGAGGGGTACGAGCAAGAGGGTTGTCGGTAGTCGGCGCGCCGGTAGCTGTGCGTCTCAGTCTCGTTTAGCCGGGGAGCCCATCGGTAGCTACAACCGATGTTGCGACAACCCTCTTGCTCACATCCATGCGAGCAGAGTGGAGAGTCAGAACGGTATACCATCCGGTGCAACAGGTTGCTGAGTATTCTTCTCCCAAGGTCGCAGACCAGCCGTTTGCGCGGGTTGCTGAGGCACAACAGGTTGCTGAGGCGCAACGGGTTGCTGAGGCGCAACGGGCGCCGTTTGTAAAGACGTGGCGACTGGACCGGTAGGAGTCGCTACTTGCTGAGGCACAACAAGTTGCTGAGGCGCAACGGGTTGCTGAGGCGCAACGGGTTGCTGAGGCGGGGTTTGAAAGGGTAAGTAGGTACGCACTTCGTTGTTATCGCCCTTGACCTTAACTGATGCGATGCACATTTTGCCGAGAAGCTGATCTGTGTCGTTGAACCGGCTGACACAAGTAGCACGGCACAAAGCTGAAACCGTCTTCTTGGCGATTTCAATAGTTTTTTGATTCGGATTGTCGATATTAAGTCGATCCCAGAGTTTGCGATTCTTACAAGGGCCGTCCAGGACGGTGAGCATAAGTTCGATGTAGTGACCGTTTCCGGCTTTCGTTTGCTTGATCTCTGCCTTCTCGACTAACACCGGATACTTGCCGGGCGGAATGACATCGTAATCAGCCTGTGGCTCGACGGTAGCCGGATCGAATTCGCCGCCGAAAAATGCACTTAAATTGCCGTTACTCATAGATTACTTCCTCGTGTAAAAAAAGTGGGTTAGCTCTACTAACTTCGCTCCTGCATCGCTGTAGTTACTGCGTCCATGAAAGAATTCCAATCAAGCGGTAGCTCGTATGGTAACCGTCCGTAGGCGCCACGGCCGCCGCCGGGGTGAGCGGGGCGCTTTTGCGTGTAGAGAAAACGGGCCCCGCCGGTGACATCGATGCCCCGCGCCTTCTCTTTATTAAAGCCGACATCCTCTTTCTTCACGACAACCTTCGTGTTTGCGAACAGAATCACGTCGGCCCAACGGTACAGCAAATTCGCTGCTTTGCCGTGAATATCGAACTGGTATTGATCGTAGGAATCACCGGCCGGATCGTCGAAACGCTTGACGGTGACGTGACCGACGATAATAGATGCCATATTCCGCATGGTACGTAATGCGTCGAGCCATTCAGTAATGTGCCGCCAACGTGATAGCGATTCTGTGTAGCCTTTAGCGTAACCGCCGCCGACTTTTTCAATACTATCGACGTTGCCGTTCTCTTGGCACACGTCGGCATGTACGAGCGCCTCCAGCGCGCTGACTGAATCAATGACAACTGTGCCGTATTCATGTGGCTCCGTCTGGAGCGTCCTCAATGCAGTGAGCGTATCGTGCAATGTGTTGGCCGTCGGGAACTGCGCCACATCGAGATCGTCGATTCCCTCTTCTCCCTTGATTGGCAAAAAGATCGGCGCATCGGAACCGGATGCAAAGGTACTCTTGCCAATTTTCTCAACGCCGAGTAAGATAATTCTGGGTGGCCGGCAGGTAGAGCCTCGCGTGATCGAATCGAGATTAAATGTCATAATTACTCCACTGTGATTGTGATAAATTCATCTCCATCGCTAGATTGAGCGCTGGTTTCCACTACTTCCACCGCGCGCTGCACGGCAGAGAAAAGCTGTTCTTCGAGGGTGCGGCGGTCGTCGCGTGGTAGCAAGAATTCGGAAGCGTACCCGATAAAATCCTCATCGATACCGCATATCAATCTGACCTCTTTATCCATCCTTTACCTGCGCCTCCGTCTTCGCCTACCACACTGGACCGGCGCCGACACACGCCGCTTTTCGAGGAATGCTTCCAGGTCATCGGCACGCACACGCAATAACCGCCGGTGACGGCCAGCAGACGCACTAATATCGATAGCCGGCAACTCCTCACTCGCAAGCAGTCTAGTAACTTGCTGTTTGCTTGCGCCAAGTTGCTCGGCGACCTCCTCGATCTTGTAGAGTTGCATTTTTTCGCTCCAATAAAACTCAACCAATAATTACAGCTTAATCAGTCCGACGGTGCGCAGCGCACCGAAAACGGTGCAAATTCTCAGACGAATTCTAGGGTGACGTGCGCACGATAGGCGGATAGCTCAGCCGGGATATGCGCGGCAGAAAGTTGCGCGTTAGTCTTGCTGCACGCGGCACGGATAGCGCCGTCGCTTACTTTCCGGCGCTGCCACGCAACATCTTGCGCGGTCTCAAAGGCTGTGCGTCCGTGCGTGTAAACGTGCTGAAGCAGTGTGAATTGCGTCGGTGATAAACGCGCGCTCACTCCGTTACAATGAACAACCCTCGTTTCGGGGTCGAAGGTTAGCGCCGGACGTGGCTCCGCGCCGTCCAGAAGGCGCGAAGCCGGTAAGTCAACGATAAGCATCCCATCGGCCCGACGGTGTGCAGCATGGATTGCGCGCGTAACGTCACTATCAGATAAAAGAAACTGCATCTACTCCACCGGTGTTAGAAAAGAATTAAGAGAAGCACGTAATATCTGCCAGTAACCGGCGGGGGGGAGGATATTACCCACGGGGCAATAATTATTCTGCCTTCCAGTTCTGCGAAGCCATATTTCGCTTCCATTCTTCTTTCCATCGTTCCGGCGATAAGATGCGACGGGAGTACGCTTTCTTAATCCCTTCGCTTGACACGATAGTTCCGAAATACTGCGCGCTTAGACCGCGCTCACCTTCCGGTTTGCCGGTAACCGTGTAGCCGGCTTGCTCAAGTTGCATGGCCACTTCGAGGGCTATCTCGACCTTAACATAATCTTTGGCGTAGTCTAAATTATCGATTCTCCAGCACGACCCATAGTAGGCTTCGTTGAGAATAGAATACTCACACGTCACGCCCCACCATTCCCAGCCGTCGGAATACCACTTGACTAGCTGCGCGAGTGCCTCGCGCCGGGCGGACGCTACAGCTTCGCGGGCCACTTGCTTTGTGGCGCCGCGTTCGCGAAGATACTCATAAATCCCCCAGTCTTGATCGTCGGGCAGGAAGATAACCACCCTCCCCTTATCGCGCGTGACAACTGAACCACTCGCGTTGTCGAGCACATGATACGTCACGTATTGTGTTACGTTGTGTTCCCATCCGTCGCAATTCTCCCACGGCGCTTCTTGCATATCATAATCGGGGATAACCTGCGTTTTCTCTAGAATGTCACTAAAATCAACGGTGGCCGGCGCAGTCTCTATAGCCACCATAGTATCGCTGTGCCTTACTCTGCTTCTCATAGTTGCATTCTCCAAGTTGTGATAATGCTAAACAAACGAAACCCGGGCAACCCCGTTCATTGCCAATGTTACTACGGGGCGCCGTCCAGGGGTGGCGAACCTATGCCAAATCTCAAATAAGTCCAGGGGGACGCGCAGCGCCACCCGGTAGACTTTCCTGCCGGTTTCGATAATCAGTGTGTGCGCAAGATCCATAAGTAGACTCTCCCTTCTGTAAGCGGTTAGCAGTTACGAAACACGTAGACGCCTGAATCGGCCTCTACGCTGAAGTAGTCACCCATGAACAAGTCGCGGGCGAAGGCTTCGTAGTCTATGTAGCAGCGGAGAGTCTCGGGAATCTCATGGGCATAGCATTCGTCAAACAGTTCTTCGGCGTATGCCCGTTCCGAATCGTATTCGCCGCAATAGGCGTCCTGAAAGCCCTCTTCCGTGGCGTGCTCCACGCCAACATTATCGGCGTAGGCGGCGTACGCTTCTCCATGCTCCTCGATTGCGGCGCCTAGCTCGGCTAGATCGTCCAGGTCTTCGTTTTCATCGATCTTGATCGGCCCGAATCCCTCGTAGTCGTGGATTGCCCATTCTTCGGCGCCGGGTTCCGGGGATGCCTCCAGCATTTCCGCAATCCCTTCGTGTATTACATCGGCGTCGGTTGCGTCGATCCATTCGCCGTGTAAGTGGCCCGCGTTGTAAGACGCAAGGCACGCTACATAGATTCTAGGGGTGTCGTTCATGGTTGCATTCTCCAGGGGGTGAAAGGGCTAGTAACGAATCACTACGAAGCATGTAGACGCTCGAATTGCAGTAACTTGGAAACTTGCTTCTGTTGCGAAGTCTATGCCTATATTATCTGTAGTGTATTCTGTATCCGGTGAGCATAGGCAAATGTCTCCATCGACAAACGCCACCCGCTGTAATGCCTCACTTGTCCGAGTAGAGGATTGGACTACCTTCCAACCGCGAATGGTTTTTACAGTCATACCTTTACGTAGGTCGGTTGCTTTCATTTTCATTGCGCCTCTTCCCATCGGTAAGGTTTAATCTCAGTATTACAATCCGGGCAACTTCTCCAAGGGTGAAGTAGTGAAACGAAAAGCAAAACCCGGCCGGGGGCGCGACTCCCTGGGATGCGCTGCCGGGCAAGGGAAGTTATCCGGTTGGGTATTGGGCTATCTTTAGGGTGCCCCCGCAATATGGACAATGGCCGTTTCCGTCTTCGTCAACCCATAACACATCGGCGCACGGTTCGGGCTGGTCGGGTAGGTCGATCGGTAAAGTACGCTGCGCGGGGTTCGGCCGTTCGGGGTAGTCGGGGCGTTGGTCGGTTGCGGGGTAGTCCTGCAATTCTGTATGCCCCCGCCCGCAACACCCGTCGGAATACCAATGGCAACTATCGTCGGTATCCCAATACTTCCCGCAATCGTCGCAATAGATCGACGCGCGGGCGTTGTCGAAAATCGACGTCCCATCGTAGTCGGCTACGTCGAAAGCTACGGGCGTTGTATATCCGCCCCGCGCGTCGCAGCCCCCGTGAATCTGTAGCATGACGTGCGCCCCATCGTCATCGGTCCAGTAGACGTATTGCAGAATCTGGGAAAGCAAGTCTTCCCCGTTGTACGTGTTGACGGTCAGCGGTTCGCCCTCCCCGTAGATCCCGGCCGCGCCGTCCAGGGGTTCGACAAACGCCCGCGCCGACGGTAGGTCAAGGCGCAGCCCTTCCCGTTCGACGTATTCCCGGTAGCGCTCGTCTAGTTCGGGGTTGTATTCCAGCCGATCCTTCAGGAAGTGGTAGACGTTGACGGTGGGCACAATGTCCACTTCCCCCTTGCGCTCCCAGAATTCGAGCCGGCCTTCAGGCTGCGATTCAAAGTCTGCCCCTTGGTTTTGCTCCCAATTCCGGCCGTAGTAATCGCCCGAATCCAGGAAGCTACGGCCCGTGTTCTCTTGGAGCATTTCGGCCAGTTTGTCGGCGGTTGCGTCGGTTGCGGTCATGTTCGTTATCTCCGGTTGGCGGTTGTGGTCGGTTGCGTTGTGTTCGCGGGTGTCGATCAAAGGGGGCGACAATGCGGGGGCAAGAGGTTTTCGTCAAGGCAAGCATGATTGCGGCAATCGGTTCGCCCGCAAGCATCGCAGCGCGATTCGGCCGGGTTGTCGGGTTCGGCTTCGTTCCACCGAATCGAAACGTGGTAGTACGCTTCGCCCGTTTCATCGCAGCCGAATTCGGCCGCTACGCTTGGCGTTGTGGGGATTGCCTTCAGCCCCTCTTGCGCCATGATTCGCGCTTCCATGCCTTCCGTATCCCACCCATCCGTTGCGACTTGCTCTAGGCAATTGTCGATAGCTTCGGCCGGGTTATCGCCGATGCCCGTAACGACATTGGCGAACCGGGTAAACGCAACCCCGCAACCCTGAAAGTATTGGGAATGCTCTATTCCGTGGTCGATCAATTCAAACTCACCGATAGTTTTCATAGTTAGCCT
>Ga0180434_10000702_pt1 | contig 49085 bp, 43 predicted proteins | sample SS_ome_7_FD_132453 | JGI IMG/M metagenome (GOLD analysis project Ga0180434, IMG submission 132453) | Hypersaline lake sediment archaeal communities from the Salton Sea, California, USA - SS_1_D_2 metaG | ecosystem: Environmental > Aquatic > Non-marine Saline and Alkaline > Hypersaline >... | reverse complement strand
GGCGGCGGACAAGGAAGAACCCCAAATTGAAGCGATCGGCTCCCTTCTCCTGGAGTCATATGATGCCGAGGAGCAGATGGAGTCGATTCTTGATGTTTTCCACCAAATTGAATCAACATTGAAGCAATCGAAACAGGCAATGGACTCATTGCTGAATCCAACAGGAGAAGCATGATTGTCATTCGACACGTGGCTTTAGTCGACACGTAACTTGTGTCAGTAAACATATCCGTGTTAGGTTAAACGAACCAGTACATCAAATAATAATCCGACGTATTTCATAATCTATTCGTTCGTTGTTACCAGCACACGATAACACCTATTGACACCGTATCAGTAAGGCGGCTAATGCCTTCCCTGTTGATGGGGTGTCACCAGTGAAGTCTCCGCTCTTAAGCCCAATCGGGCCGGTGTGCTTCACTTTTGATAACCGTCATACTTAAACCAAAGGAACACCGTATGACAAAAGTACAAAGAGCAGTACCCCAAGAATCAGCCAGTCCGGCGATTCTCAACGCCACGCACGATCGGTCACAAACCGTCACACGTGGCACCACCACTATCGAGTGGACAAACGTAACCTGGAATCCCGTCAACGGTTGCACCAAGATCAGTCCTGGATGCAAGCACTGCTATGCTGAACGCATGGCCCGCAGACACAAAGGTATGGGGACACGTGGCTACGAAAACGGGTTTGCCGTCACGTGTAACGAGCATCTTCTGGACAAGCCGTATTCCTGGAAGAAATCCCGGATGGTGTTCGTGAACTCCATGGGCGATCTCTTCCATGAAGACGTTCCCCAAGAATACCGTGAAGAGGTCTTCGAAGTCATGAATGACTGCTCACAGCACACCTTCCAGGTGCTGACTAAGCGCCCGGAAGAACTCGTGCGGGTGCACGATCGCTTCGATTGGACATCCAATATTTGGATGGGAGTGACCGTGGAAACGGCGAAATACCTGCATCGCGTCGACCTGCTCCGGCAAGTACCCGCAGAGGTCAGGTTCCTGTCATGCGAACCGCTGCTGGGTCCACTCGGCCAGTTTGACTTGAACGGGATCCACTGGGTCATTGCCGGCGGAGAATCCGGTCCTGGAGCTCGGCCGATGGATGAAGCCTGGGTCACAGACCTTCGCGACTGGTGCGTTCAGTGCCAGGTCCCGTTCTTCTTCAAGCAATGGGGCGGTGTGAACAAGAAGGCCGCCGGCCGGTTGCTGGAAGGCCGGGAGTGGAATCAGATGCCACGCCCCTCAATTCATCTGAATTAGGGTGCTCAACTTTCCCTGTGGAAAGGACACCCAGGATCTCATGAGGCGCTGCCTGAATGGGATCCCGAGTATGGCGCGAGCGATGCTCATTAATTAATACAAATACCAGACGCAGGAGTAGTAATGAAACCGGAATCTGGTATACCCTGCAAGTTTTGTGAACAGCGCCATGATTGGTACAGCGTCCCAACGCTTGCACAACAGTTCGATGTCGACGCGGAAACTATCCGGCGACGGTTGTATAAGGTCGATCACTTGAAGCTCGGCCGGAAGACTTCCATCCCGGAGTGTCAAGTGCATCGACTGTTCGACGAGACCATCACAGTCTCGTCCGCTGCATAACAGTAACCATGCCCCGGTGTGATAGCCGGGGCATTAACACTTTTTGAGTTTACCTATTTATTAACCATTGATTAAGGAGGCATCTATGCCTGTTCACAAGTACATCAGAAACGGAGAACAAGCCACCAAAGACGGAAAGAAAGGTTGGAGACTCGATTATGTACTCCATAATGATAAACGAGTACAGCCAGTCTTTTACGGAACAAAGACGCAGGCTGAGTCGAGACTCTCGGATCTGATTCACGATCAGAATGAAATCCGGTCCGGTCGTAAAACTCCCCAATCCATTAATCCTTTAAGGATTAGTGAGCTCGGCGAGAAACACCGGAATAATCTGTTGCACCATAAAGATAGGGCCCCAAACACTGCCAAGCGATATGAGGACGGTGAAAAAGCCTTTCGGAAGTATGTTGGTGATAAATACATCAACGAGATAACATCGGAGGATTTAAACCTGTTCAAACAGAAACGCCGGGAAAAAGATAAACTCACCGCTGAAGGTATTAACTGTGATCTTCGATCCCTGCGCGCTCTATTTAACTATGCAGTAGCGGAGGGATATCTTCTCCCAAACAAGAACCCCTTTGAAAAGGTTGAGTGGGCGTATGATCATGGGAAATACCGGAAGCAGCGCGGAGTCAGGTATTTTACTGAGGAGGAAATGCAGCAAATTGCCGAAGCGATACGGAACCGGAATGATATAGACCACCTGGAGCTGTATGTGATGTATCTTTTCAGCGGCGCAAGGCGAGCAGAGATACTCCCCGAGACCGAGTTTCTGTGGGAGAACGTGGATTTCAAGAACAAGACGATCACGTTCAACCAGCAGAAGAATCGCAAGATCCGGCGGGTTTGGATGGTCCCCCAAGTTGAGCGTATCCTGAAAGCCCGTCGGAAGCGGCTACCTAAATCGGTGTATCCATTCAACTATACTGGTGATCACGTGTATGATATCCTTGTACGGAAATACATGCGCCGGATATGCAAGCTAAGGGCCGCCTCAGTACAAACACTCCGGCGTACCACCGGGGCGATCCTGTTGAAAAACAACTGGAAAGTCTACGATGTGAGTAAGTATCTGGATCATGCTTCCGTAACCACCACTGAACGTCATTATGTCGATCTCCTGGAGGAGCGCGCAGAAGGCATGGCAAAGGATCTTGGCGAATACATCGGGGCATTAAACGGAATAATAGTGTAAACGGAGGTTTTTATGTGCTCTGTACACATATTGTACAAGGTGATATTCTCGAAAACCATAGATCCCGAGGAACCCTTGTCAGGCAAGGGTTGTAGCCGGTCACCACCCGTGGGAGCAGCGGACTTCTAATCCGCAGGTTGCGTGTTCGAGTCACGCCGGGCGTACCAGTCGAAAGCCTTGGAATCCTTGTAACACAGGGGTTACAGGGCTTTTTGTTTGGGTGGCTTAAGTTAGCCGACTTTCCGCATAAACTGCATATTAGTCAATAGAATGGATAGATCACTTCGAAAAGTGTTGAATAAAACGACAAATACGGTTTTGAGAGTGAAAAGGGGTTGCAGGAAAGTGCACCCTCCCTTTTTGATCCGGCCAAAACAAAGCAGCGGCGACCAGCGCAATTCCGACCGCCGCACACCTACTTCATCAGAAACCAATTCCACTTCCTAAAACTTACCGAATTTGACCGACACTCTTCCAACGAATCCGGATAGGTCATTATTGGTTACACCAGCAAGTTGAGAACCAAGCACCTGCCGATATCCAATACCGATACACGGCCGGATGAATGATGCTGCATTGATCTCAATATCAATCATCGGCTCGAGCACGAAGATACCCGTTGTTTTGCTGACCTCCTCTTGACTGTCAGTGAGTGAATAGGATTTCGAAGCGATCCCGCCACCGATGAGCGTCGAGATTGTCCCATGGATTCTTCTATTAGACGCGAAAGCATAGGAGAGATCTACGCCGCCATATCCCATTCTCAATCGTGCTGAGTGAGAATTCATGTGTTGGAGATTCTTCTCATCGGTCAGTTTGATGGTATTGACCATCCCATATCCTGCTCCACTGATACTAAACCGGTTTGTCATAATGCATCCGCCCCGGCCACCAAGGAAAATTGCCGTTCCATTATTTACCTGGCTGACCCGGAAGACCGGACCGCCATATCCGCCAAACTTCTTACCCACCTTCATTCCATTTTCATGGGCGACCGTTTGCGACGTGACGAGAATGGTTAATCCACAAATGAACATTGAGAGTAACTTTTTCATTACCTGCCCCTTTCGTTGGTATTGTACTTCTTTTTAGTTGACTGCTTTGCTTCTGATTTTTCGGACATTCCGGTTCATAAGTCGATGGAGAATCGACTTGTACATGATCTTTTTCAGTCCTGTGGTGTTCGTTCCGTTTTCCGCATAAAACTCGTCAGGTGTGCTGTACACTCCCAGGTTACGGACAATAGACGTGCTCTGGATGGCTGTGTCGCCGCCCTGGAATGCAATCGGTGGGTTTTGAAAATCCTCAACTCCAATAGCATAACCGCAAAACGAGCCCTCATGTCCGGAGAACAGGGCTCGTACGCCAGCGATATAGTCATCATCGAGAATTACCCCTTCTAGGTTCACCCAACCCTCCCCGTACCCGACTTCGACGGTCGTATGAATGATTTCATTTGGTGCAACGAGATACGCCGTGCGACCAACCGCCCCTTTCTGCATCCGTTTATCGACTGTGTACGCGTGCAATTTGCATGGGATATTCATTGCTCTCAACAGGGCCATAAACAGAATGGCTTTGGTATTACATTGGCCAATGCCTTCGGACAAGACTTCCGATGCGGGGATTGCATCTCCGCCCCGGTTGTACCCGAACAGGATCTCCTGCCGGCAGAAATCATACGCTGTTCTTATTCTGTCCGGTTTGTCCAACTCAAACCATCCCCGCTTCCGGATAAGATCCTGTATCTTTTTATTATTGAAATTGACTAATGGCGTTGCCCCGTGGATGTTCGTTTCGTCGGCTGCCTCTTCGATTGTAATTGCTTGCCTTTCATTTGACATAAGTTTCCTCCGTGTTATCGACGCGATTTGAGTTTGCGGTTTCTGAGGATCACAGACAGAGTTCCAACGATTCCCGCCACCAACAAACCGATATCCTCATAGATGCCGAAGTTTAGCGCCGCCCCAAAGCCGATGAGCGACCAGAGCGCAGGGACGATCAGCAGGTGTACCGGTACTCTGCGGATTGAGGTTAGGAGTATACCGAACGTGAATATGGTGGTGGGACAGGGGAGACCAAACGTGGGTAGCTGAGGATACGGGTGGCCCAGTATTGTCCCGAGCACCGGGTAAATGATCAGCGCATACGCAAGAAAGCCCCATGCCAACGCCCTTACTCCGGAGTCTTTCAAACTAAACAGCAATTTCCGGGAGTAACCAGCATCATACAAGAACAGGGCACCTTGCACGACAAACAACGCACCAAACCCCCAAGCTGCCTTATTGATGGCGGTAAAATGGATCCAGTGATACGCGATCCCCATCCATAGCCAGTATCCTCCCAGGATTCCCGAGACGATCCGGCTTTGGAATTCCTGTTGCTCCCAAATCAGCGCCAGGGAGATAAATGCACCTGCCGCAAGTACAATTTGCATGGGCCAGACAGCCTGGTTGTATGCAATGATGACCCGGATAAATTCCTCAGATGTAAAGGGTATGTTCATTTTCCTACCTCCCTTGGTAATGAGTTGATGATTCAGAAAATTGTCCCGTTGTAACTGATTCTTCCAGCCGGCGGACGCCAAACAGATAGTGCATGGTAAGCCCGATGCCCCAACCGACCATTGGAAACAGAAACCAGAGAAATTCCGGGACAAAAGTGAGATTGATGATGGCCAACAGCGGGATAACGCACAGATACGCCCGCCTGTGCATCCGGAATCCCCGTTTTTCATTTTTCAATTGTGCTGATTCGTGTGACATAATGTCCTCCTTCAATTGGTGGTTTTGTGTTCAGAAGATTTCATCCACACCGTGTGTTTTACCGAGCCCAGTTCCTGCACACCCGCCAGAATATTCAGTGCCAGTGTGCTGCCGTGTAAGGGCAGCGACACAGCCCAGGACAGATGCAGACAGAGATCTGTTTCATACTTGGTGTGACAGTAGATGTGCAGAGCCATCAGGTTGGGGGAGTGCTCGAGGTTCTGGAGGCTCTCCTGAAGTTGTGCTATCAGTGCTTCCCGTGTCCCCTCTGACACCCTGATGTGAATTTCTTCCAGTGTCTTCATCCTCTTTCCTTTTCATTTTGTTCACTCTCTTCTTATGCAGCGACTATGCCAAAATTGTAAGCCAATAATTAACAGGTACTTATGATTTTCACAAAAATTTGGGACTGTCGTATACGGCATTTCCGACTGTCATATATGACATTTCGTGCGTATTCTATCATATATAACAGTTTCAGCAGGAGGGAGTATGCCAACCAGGGATCTATTTCGTGATATTACTATGCAATTGTGTGGGACACTGGATCTTGCGACGGGGTTGAACGCAGTCTTCCCGCTCCTGAGCGAACAATTTCCGCTGGACGAACTCCGGTTGAACATTTTGGATACCGATATGCACGCCGTCAAGACTGTTGCTGTCGTCACCAGAGAGGATACGCAGGATCTGCTTGCGAACCCCATTGTCCTGCCGCTTCCCACAGAGGCCATTGCCGAACTCACGGGAGATGATCTCCCTGACATCCGTACCGTGGACCGCATCAATGAGGATCGGGCAACAGCCTCCATCCGTTCAGAGTTCTTCCCGGACGTGCCGGAATCCTCCATGCTGATCATGCGGCTCACTATAGACAACCAGCGGTTGGGTGTGTTGCTGCTTCGGGCTGAAGGCGTTGGTCGATATACTGCACAACACAAAGAACGCATTGGCAAACTCAACGAGCCGTTTAGCATTGCCCTGAGCAACGCCCTGGCTCACCGGGAAATACAGCGACTCAATGCGGTCCTGCAAGAGGAAAATCGCTTCCTGCAGAAAGAAAACCGTGCGACTGCCGACGACGTGGTCGGTGCATCATTTGGTCTCTCAAATGTAATGGAGAAGGTACATCAGGTGGTCCCCATGGATACGACGGTATTGCTAATTGGCGAAACCGGGGTCGGCAAGGAAGTGATTGCTGACGCTATTCACGATCTATCCGGTAGAAGAGACGGCCCGCTGGTGAAGGTTAACTGCGGAGCCATCCCGGAGTCGCTCATCGACAGTGAATTGTTTGGTCATGAGAAGGGGGCATTCACGGGAGCGGTTTCTGAGAAGAAAGGACGTTTTGAACGGGCACGGGGAGGGACACTCTTCCTCGATGAAATCGGCGAACTGCCACCGGAAGCACAGTTACGATTACTTCGAGTACTGCAGACTCATACCTTCGAGCGGGTCGGTGGCAACAAATCATTAGAAACTGACGCACGGATCGTGGCCGCTACGCACCGTAACCTGGAAGCCATGGTGGACGCCGACGACTTCCGGCAGGACCTTTGGTTTCGGATCAACGTCTTTCCAATTGAGATTCCGCCACTCCGGGAACGCCGGCAGGATATCCCGGCGTTAGTCAATCACCTAGTGGAAAAGAAATCACGGGAGATGGGCATCCATCCACCACCGGCTCTTGCCGACGGGGCAATGGGGCAATTACGAAGCAAAGACTGGCCTGGGAATGTGCGGGAACTGGAGAATGTGATAGAGAGAGAACTCATCCTGCGGCGGGGCGAGCCACTGCAATTTAACTGGCTCGCTGTGGAAGAAATAGAATCACCTAAGGCCGATACAAATATTCCACCCGCTGAACTCGATACCATTATTACTGAGCATATCAAGCGCGCTCTGGACTTTGCCGATGGCAAGGTCGGTGGTCCCGGCGGTGCGGCAGAAATCCTTGGTGTCAACCCGAGCACCCTTCGCCATCGGATGAAAAAACTGGGTATCCCATACGGACGTAATCCCGCGTAGAGTCTTCACCCGGGCGATGCCAATACGCAGGTTGCGTGTTCGAGTCACGCCGGGCGTACCAGTGAAAAGCCTTGTAATCCTTGTGTTTCAAAGGGTGCAGGGCTTTTTGTTTCTATGGCAAAAGTTGACCAAAAGCCCGCATAGACCGCATAAACCGCACTATTTTGGTCAACATATTTTGTCCACAGAATGGTCTCAAAAGCCCTCTCACTGTTGTGAACCATTCTGATAGCGCAGGTTTTCACTCCATTTTCGTCGGCTATTTCTTACATTATTCAGTGCATGGGGAGAGATAGTATCATGAGGAATTAAAGGCATCCGTTGAATTCATCTACTATCCAAAACAATGAAACACAGGCAAATCCCGCTGACTGGGTTGATCAGTATGGAGATATCCTCTATCGATATGCTGTGCCCCGGGTGGCAAGCGAGGAGGATGCTGAAGATCTGGTACAGGAAACCTTTCTCAGCGCACTGGAAGCCTTCTCCGATTTTCGCGGGGATTCGTCAGTAAGGACCTGGCTGTTCAGTATCCTGCGGCGGAAGATTATCGACTATTATCGGAAGAAAGGCCATCGGGACGACCACGAAGTCGACGGGGACTATAACGAGTCAGCCGACTTCTATGCTGAAGGGACCATGAAGGGGCGGTGGAAGCCGGAGGCTGCTCCACGGGATTGGCGGCGTGATCCCGAAGTGCAGACCGAAACCGAGGGCTTTATGCAGGCGTTACATCGTTGCATTAATCAGTTGTCTTCCGGATTAGCGGCAGTGTTCACTCTCAGAGAACTCGAAGAAATGGATACTGACTCCATCTGTAAGGAATTGGAGATTACTTCGTCTAACCTATGGGTGCGGTTACATCGGGCGAGGAAACAAATTCGCAAATGTCTGGAGCGAAACTGGCTCCGGACTGGCAACAAATAAAAAAATGAGCAAACTATGTCTAAAATAATCATGCAAATCATCAAACCGGTGATGGACAGGCTAACCCCCAGCTGTGAGGTCATAACTCAGAAGGTCTCGAGATCTATGGATGAACCGCTTTCCTTCAAAGAGCGGTTGCAGGTCCGGATTCACCTCATGATGTGCGAATTTTGCACTCGCTACCGGCAACAACTGCTGACCATCCGCCGGAGGATCCAACAGCATGCCGAAGAATGGGAGGAAGGGGCTGTTCCATCGGAAGCGCACCTCTCGCCCGAAGCCAAACAGCGAATCAAAGAGAAACTCAATGACGATTCGGAGGTTTGACGAGGAAGATAAATATGGCTTATCAACCGATTGAAAACTACGGGGTAATCGGCGATACCCGGACGGTAGCCCTCGTCGGGAAAAACGGGTCCATCGATTGGTTCTGCTTTCCCGATTTCGACTCTCCAAGTGTGTTCGCAAAGATCCTGGACGATCAGCAGGGCGGCCATTTTTCGCTGACGCCGGTAGACGATGAGATCACCCGGCGACAGTTTTACTGGCCGGAGACCAACGTGCTGATCACCCGGTTTCTGTCGCCCCACGGCGTGGCCGAAGTCAAAGATTTTATGCCCATTACAGAGGAATTTTCCGAAGATATTACCCGCTGCATCATCCGCAGAATCACCATGATTCGGGGCAGCATGCAGTTGCGGATGGAGTGCAATCCGTCATTCAATTATGCCAGAGATAACCACTCCACCGAGCTCTCTGGGAACGGCGCTGCCTTTCACGCACCCGGCCTGAGCCTGGGGCTGGCCACATCACTGGATTTGCGTAAACGGAACGGAGGAGTGACGTCCGAATTCACCCTGCAGGAGGATGAGGAGATCACTCTCATTCTCCGGGAAATTGACCCGGGGGAAGCCTGCGGTTCGGCTCTCACCACAAACCAGGGTTTTGAGTATTTTCAGGAAACCGTAGAATACTGGCGGGACTGGGTCTCCCAATCAACCTACACCGGCCGGTGGCGGGAGATGGTGCAGCGTTCTGCTCTGACACTTAAGCTACTGACCTATGAACCGACCGGCGCCATCGTCGCAGCCCCTACATGCAGTCTGCCCGAAAGCATCGGCGGTGAACGCAACTGGGATTACCGCTACACCTGGATCAGGGATGCGGCGTTCACCCTGTACGGCCTGCTACGTATTGGTTTTACCGAAGAGGCGGGACGATTTATGGACTTCATCGAAGCGCGAAGTCATGAGCTGGAACCGGACGGTTCCCTGCAGATTATGTACGGCATTGACGGGCGGCATACTCTCACCGAGGAAACGCTGGATCATCTGGACGGCTACCGGGGTTCAAAACCGGTGCGCATAGGCAACGGCGCCTATGACCAGCTGCAGCTGGATATCTATGGCGAGCTGATGGACTCGGTCTATCTCTACAATAAATACGGCACTCCGATTTCGTACGACCTCTGGATCCATCTCCGGCGCCTGGTGAACTGGATTGCAGAAAACTGGCACCGGAAGGATGAAGGCATCTGGGAGGTCCGGGGCGGACGCAAGCACTTCATCTATTCCAAATTGATGGCGTGGGTTGCACTGGACAGGGCCATCCGTCTGGCGGATAAGCGGTCATTCCCCTCGGATCGGGATAAATGGCGCACCGTCCGGGACGAAATCTATGAAGAAATCATGGAGAAAGGATGGAATAAAAAGAAAAAGGCATTCGTGCAGTATTACGGCGGTGATGTACTGGATGCGTCCAACCTGATCATGCCTCTGGTCTTCTTTCTCTCCCCCAATGATCCCAGGATGCTGCAGACCCTTCATGCCATCGATAAACCACCCGATGAAGGCGGCCTGGTCTCCAATAGCCTGGTCTACCGCTATAATGTAGAAGAAGCGGGCGACGGTCTTCGGGGTGAGGAAGGCACCTTCAACATCTGCACCTTCTGGCTGGTGGAGGCGCTGACCCGGGCCGGACGACGGGACAAAAAATACCTGGAGGAGGCCCGGCTCATTTTCGAACAGATGCTGGGTTACGCCAATCACTTGGGACTCTATGCCGAAGAGACCGGTCCCTGCGGGGAGGCGCTGGGTAACTTCCCGCAGGCGTTCACCCATCTCTCCCTCATCAGCGCCGCGTTCAATCTTGACCGGGCGCTCGATGAATAAAATACCAGACTGATTCGATGGGGATATTCGCCTAATCTCTATTAATCCAATTCGGTAATTATACAACTTTTTATACACACTCAGGCAATAACTCACCATAATTATATGTTTAAGTATATGGGTATAATTTAAAAAAGAGCACCGTTCTCTTATTCGTGTTTTCATTGAAAATGCAAAAATAATTGAATAACCCCGTCCGGACGGGGGAAATAAAACTAATCTAAACATTTCAAGGGCTTCAGCTCCTTTTAAAATTAAACTCATACTTTGTGTCAGTTCAATTCCGTACGTATCTAATCCCGATTCCTTGGTCGAACCATTGAGAATTCAGGAAATTCCCTTCAGAAATTCTCTGTGGTCCATCGATCTCCAAAGTATATCCAGACTAATCAGCACTTTCTCTAATTCTGCCTAATTACAATGTAAGGATTCCGGTTCTCGTTCGTCTAACTGAGTGAAGACAAAATGAGAACAATCCAAACACACACAAAAAGGAGTCATACAATGAAACGATTCACAAGAGCATTTACGGGAATAGCTACTCTCATATTGGGGATCATGCTGAGTACAGGAAACCTGCATGCGCAGAATTCGGGACTGGTAACCGTTCAATCCGGCAAGGATTTTGACCAGACTGTGGAATCGCTACGGCAAATGGTCTCTAAAAATGACATGATGGTGATGTCCGAGATCAATCAGGGGAAAATCCTCTCCATGACCGGCCTGCAGCTGAATGCCACATCGTTGTTTGTCGGGAATCCGAACATCGGGAACAAACTCTTTTCCGCCGGTAAAGGCGTCGGAGTGGCTGTGCCTGTCCGGGTCAATATCTATGAGGCTAAAGATGGCAAGACCTACATTAATTATGTGAAGCCGTCACAGCAGCTGGCGTCCTTTGATAATCAGCAGATCAGTAAAATCGGACAAATGCTGGATCAAAAGTTGAATAAATTGACATCGATGCTGGCGAAATAACGAGTCGTGAGGCTGCTGGTACGGGCGTCAGAGCCTGTACCGGCAGCTTTCTAACGAAACAGAAGAATTTGAGAATAAAGGAACGGGAGAGTATGAAAAGATCAATTGAGAAATTCGTATTGACGGGTGTAGCCCTGCTTGCCGCAGGAATTAGCCCGAACCTGTTCGTGATTGCCCAGGCGGGGTATGCCAAACTCTCCGCACTCGCTATCAACTTCCTGTTACCCTCGATTGTGGTTTTACTGGCGATCCTGCTGGTGGCGGCTATTCGCGGACACACCAATCTGGTCTCACAAATCTGGTACGGAATACTGGGCGGACTCCTGGCGACAGTCGGGTTGGAAATCGTGCGTCACACCGGATTTCTTTTAGGCGGGATGCCCGGGGAGATGCCGAAACTGTTAGGTGTGTTATTACTGGATAGATTTGCCCTGGGACCCAATTGGCTTTCCAATCTTGCCGGCTGGGGATATCATTTCTGGAACGGCGCCGCGTTCGGAGTCATCTACACCCTCCTGTTCGGCAAACCGCGTCTGTGGGGTAGCATTGGTTTTGGTGTCCTGATCGGTATCGGATTTATGATCAGTCCGGCGACGACCGCGCTTGGTATCGGGATCTTCGGACTCCAGTTTAACGTCGGATTTCCGGTGACCGTGACGCTGGCCCATGTGGCGTTCGGGGCGATTCTGGGATGGTACGTGCAGCGAAATCGCCAGGAGGCATTCTCGATTATCCAACAGATAAAAGAAATAACTCAAGCAAGGTAACCACAGAACCTTGGAATTTTACAATCTGGTCATTAGGCTTCATAAACAGGAGAAGGAGGAGAATACAATTTATGTCAAACCATTTTGATGTTATCGTGCTCGGAACCGGCAGTGCCGGTTCAACGGTTGCTCACACCTGCAAAAAAGCCGGGATGTCGGTGGCTATTATCGATTCCCGTCCATTCGGCGGTACGTGCGCTTTGCGGGGATGCGTACCAAAGAAGGTGTACACGGCAGCCTCCGAGGCTGTAGACTGGGCTGACCGGCTCAACGGCAAGGGTGTTGATAAGAACAATCTCAGGATCAATTGGGGAGATTTACAGGAATTCAAACGCACCTTCACCGAACCGTTCCCCAAAACCCGGGAGCAGGGATATACAGATGCAGGCATCGAGACGTTTCACGGCCGGGCCGAATTCGCAGATGACCATACCATACGCGTCGGTGACACGACACTCCGGGGAGAGCATATCGTCATCGCCACCGGAGCAAAACCGCGTCCCCTCGGAATACCCGGTGAGGAGCATTTGACAAGCAGTACGGAATTTCTGGAATTAGAGGAATTACCGAAAGACATCGTCTTTGTTGGCGCAGGATTTATTTCCATGGAATTCGCTCATGTAGCAGTTCGCGCAGGGGCGAACGTCCGTATCATTCACCGGAGCGCCCGCCCGCTAAAACCGTTCGACCCGGATCTGGTGGATATCCTGGTGGAAGCCTCCCGGGATGCCGGCATTGAGTTCAGCTTTGATGCGGAATTAACTGCCGTGGATTATTCCAATGATACGTACACGGTCCATGCTACCAAAGATGGTGAAGAGCTGACGATTGAGACTGACATGGTCGTCCACGGCGCAGGTCGGGTAGCCGAGATCGATGATCTGAATCTTGAAAATGCCGGCATTGATGCCAGCAGCCGTGGTGTGAAGGTCAACGAATATCTGCAGAGTGTGGATCATCCGCATATCTATGCCGGCGGAGATGCGGCGGACAGCGGTCCGCCCCTGACGCCGGTAGCCAGCCTGGATGGCGAGGTCATTGCTGAAAACATTATAAACGGCGCCTCGCGCAGTCCGGGCTATTCTGTCGTCCCGAGTGTCGTATTTAGCGAACCACATTTGACGAAAGTCGGGTTATCTGAGCAGCAGGCTCGTGACCAGGGACGAGATTTCCGGGTGAGTTTTACGGACACCGGCAATTGGGTGACATCCCGGCGTATCAATCAACCGTACTCAGGTTTTAGAATCCTCATAGAGGAAAAAACAGACTTGATCCTGGGCGCCCACCTGTTAGGTCCCCATGCGGAGGAAGTCGTCAATATCTTCGCCCTGGCGATCAAAGAGGACATACCGGCTTCAGCGCTCAAAGAGATGATTTACGCCTATCCAACTAGCGCATCGGATATTTCGTATATGCTGTAAGCGATATCAGGGAGAAATACTCTCTTGTCATACTTCATGCAATTGCTTTTTCGGAATTCAGAAGTGGGCCTTTTCCTTTTGACGATATCCTTCTTGCAGCGGTTAAAATGTTTTAATTAATCGCGTTGTTCACAATGCTGATAAAATCCTGTTCATTCGATATCAGATTGAAATTGAATCTGCCAAAGACTAATGTCCGACTACTGGCACTGACCTCACCCTCGGTCCCTCTCCTTGTCAAGGAGAGGGAAGAAAAAACCTCAAAAATTAGAATAGAATCTAAGCCCCTCTCCTGGATTGAGGAGAGGGATTTGGGGTGAGGTGAGTTTTCCCAAACAGGTCGATAGTCATAACCAGTATCTATGTAATAAACACGTTGTTTTCTGAAATTTGACCCCTGAAAGGGTCTATTTTCGTGTATGTAATACTTGTAGCATCTAACCTTCAATACTTCCCGCACATTTTCCAAATTTCCCTGTAAGGTTTGCCCGTTCCTTTCGTCTAATACAATAGAACGACAATGTGAACCGAGACCAGAGACGATTGAAATCGTGGATCTCGGATTAAAAGAGATAGGTATAATGTGTCCGATGCCAATACCAAAGGTTGAATTGATATTGATAGTACCGGGCATATGAGGACAGAAACTATTCGATTCATGTAAGCACCAGAACAATAGGAGATGCTCATGAATTGTACCTTGAACTCAAATTGAAGTAAAAGAAATAAAGGAGGCGTATTATGGCAAAAATAGGAGTTGTTGTATTAGCAGATACGGAATCGCATGCTGACCTTGGTCGGGTGGTGAACGCCATTGAGACGGTCAAGGAAGCGAAGGAACACGGGGATGACGTCAAGTTTATCTTTGATGGCGCCGGCACCCGGTGGATACCGGAATTGGCAGACGAAGAACACGATGCCCATCCGCTCTACAAGGCGGTGGAAGACCAGATCACCGGGGCGTGCAAGTTTTGCTCTAGGGCGTTTGGCGTTCGCAAGGAGATGGAGGAACTGAACGTCACCCTGCTGGACGATTACGACGAGCATCCCAGCTTGCGTACTTTGGTGGCCGAAGGCTATGAGGTGCTTACGTTCTAAGAGTCGGATACGGCACCAATGACCTGGATACGGGAAGTGGCACGGGGAGAGTCGCTTCCCGTTCAGGTTTAATGGCAATTAATTTGATCGAGCAAAAGGCATGGAAATTTCAGCCATCACATATCATCTGAATAATTCATGAACTTTTCAATTGTGACTCCATCATTCCGTGTGTGTAATTTCGGAGTGGGGGTACCATTCCGGCGTCTACCCTTCGACAAGCTCAGGATGACGCCTTGGGGTGTCACTCTGAGCCAGTCGAAGAGTGGCCGTCAACGGCGATACAGCTATACGAAAAATCCCAAGTGAAGTTAGTGGGAAATTCATGAATTATTCAGGATCAATAAGCCTATAACACGAAAGTCAAGAGGCAATCCATGAAACAATTAATGAAACTGACAATCCTGAGTGTAGCCGTGGGGCTGTTCCTGACAGGCAATGCTGTATTCGGTTCAGAAAACCAAGTGGCAGAGTCCGCCGAAGAGGTCTGTCCGCTGCTGGTCGGGCAATCCGTTCCGGATGTACAACTCACCACAGTGAATGGCAGTTCATTTGGTCTCACAGAAGCAATTGCTGAGAAGCCGACCCTGCTTATTTTCTATCGCGGTGGCTGGTGCCCGTTCTGCAACATGCACCTGGCAGAATTGCAGTCTATTCAGGATGACCTGCGAAAGTTGGGATATCAAATCCTTGCCATCAGCATGGATCGTCCGGCGAAACTCCGGGAATCTTTAAATGAGCATGACCTGGGCTACACGCTATTGTCCGACAGCGCGGCGGTTGCCACCAAAGCATTCGGATTGGCGTACGAGGCAACTAATTCCAATACCGAACGGCTGGAATCGTACTCCGGACGCGACCACCATATTCTGCCGGTACCTGCCACATTTATCGTTGACACAGACGGCATGATCAGGTTTGAATACATTAACCCGAACTATAAGGTGCGGGTAAAATCGAAAGTTATTCTGGCTGCCGCGAAGGCAGAGGTCCAGTAAGAAACAGTTTCTCGAGAACTAACTGAACACAGGAGGAAATCATCATGAGTGCAAAATGTAATCATCAACCACAGATATCGCAGAAACCTGCGCAAAGCGACACCTGTCAGGAATGCGGTGAAGAGAACAGTTTACGGGTATGTAATACCTGCGGACATGTCGGGTGCTGCGATTCCAGCCAGGGTCACGCCACCAAACATTTTCAGGAAACCGGCCATCCGACCATGACCTACTATCCCGAAGATAATCCCGGGAGCCGGAAATGGTGTTATAAGGATGGTATCTACCTCTTGTAAGGTGTAATCCCGCTGGCCCCAGATCCCCGAATCAAAAGCAACCCATTATTCAGCGATAGATTCAATTTTCCCGACTTTATAATCATAATTCTGCCAATTTTCGACGATCTTGGTCATTCGGTTCTGAGCATTTTTTATTGGTGAATTCGTCACGACGACAAATGCCGTCTGTTCCCCATCAAACCAAACGTCCGTCACGCCCTCCAGGCGCTTGAATTCGGCGGTTAAGCCGTCAATACACCCGGTTCAAAACAATGAGTTAAGATAAATTCTGTATGTAATCATTATATATGACTTAATTTTCCTGCTCGTCATTACAACTGTTATGAGGCTCATATTAGAGGGTAATTTACAATATACCGAGAATAGTATTTATTCATTAATCCGGTAATAAAAGGAACCATTCGGATTGATTTATTGGCTATATAAATCGGTTACCAAACTTCTTGAATCCTTACTACATTTCATTCGTCTACGTAAGTGAAGGCAATTTGATACCGCAATTACAATGTTCGCCTACAACGTATGTTCAGGGAGTAGTATGATACAGACCAACCCCATTCAACCGGAGACCCGAGATGACTATCCAGCCATCCGGTCTCTCATAAAATCGTGTCAGTTACCGTATGAAGACCTGAATCCAGCAGATCAGCGGTCGTTTTTGGTTCTTCGAAAAAAGAGTGAACTCATTGGCGCCATCGGGATAGAACCATATCGCCCGGATGGGTTACTGCGATCTCTGGCTGTCTCCAAGGATTATCGTGACAAGGGATACGGCAAAGCATTAGTGGAGCGTCTGGAGGCTGTTGCGGTCGAGCAGGAAATCAAGACGCTCTACCTTTTGACCACAACGGCCGAGGCGTTCTTCCGATCGCTGGATTATCTTGCCATAGATCGGGAGAGCGCTCCGCCATCCATCCAACATACCGCAGAATTTGCATCAATTTGCCCCGGGACTGCCGCGTGCATGAAAAAGGAACTCAGCGACACATGACTGCCTGCAAGCGATTCCGGATTATCGACTCCGCCTGGGCTTAACACCCCGAATGAGAGCAGAAACCACAGGCGCCTTTTCACCGCTTCCACAGCAATCAGTCGTTTCTATCCAGTCCTGGTGAATGGTTTGGATTTCAATGGCATCAAACCCCGCATCTTCCATCATCCTGCGAACATCTTCAATCTCCGCCGCCCCACTCACGCAGGCAGCCAGCGCATCCAGGTCTTCCTTCAGTTCCGAATCAATGGGAGCCGTTGCGACAATGTCAGTAAAGACTATTCGTCCGCTCGGACGTAAAACCCGAAATACTTCCCGGAAGACCTGCGCTTTGTCCGGAGACAGGTTAATCACACAGTTCGAGATGACCAGATCGACCGATTGATCCTCCACCGGCAGCGATTCGATTTGCCCTTGCCGGAATTCGACATTATCAATTCCGTGCTTCTTCGCATTCTGTGTTGCCGTCTGGATCATCTCCGGGGTCATATCCACGCCAATAACCCGGCCGGCGTCACCGGTTGCCTTCGCAGCCAGGAAACAGTCCAGGCCAGTTCCGCTGCCCAGGTCCAGCACGACATCGCCGGGACGAACCGCCTCCAATCCCAGCGGATTGCCGCAGCCCAGGGATGTCTGAGCGACATCATCCAGGCCAGTGATTGCATCATTGGAATAGCCTATTTGCGCAGGATCGGTTTCCGTCGGGTTGCTGGTGCCACAGCATGACTGACTTTCCCGGGCAATTGACGCATATCGTTTGCGCACCGTTTGATGGACTTCAGCAGTATTGGGTTCGGACATAGACTTCACTCCTCTGTTCGATTAATATTATATTTATGGGTTCAGTCTAAAAAGGGCTGAAGCCCTTGAAATGTTTAGATTGGTCTTATTTCTCCCGTCCCGTCCGGACGGGACGGGGCTCTTCAAATATTTTCGATATTCCATAAAATACGTAAATAAGAAATTGACTGACTCTTATTTAGACTAAACTCTTTGTTTTAATTATCACAGGCGCATTGCTGACAGTTCCCTTGATAATCCACAATTCCGCCCCGATTATCGAAGGTAAAGTGGCAGCATTCCAGCAGCATCTCCTTGAGCAGTTCCCGTGCTCGCTGCACCCGGGACTTGGCACCGGACACAGACAATCCCAGTCGTTCGCCCATTTCCCGCTGGGTCAGCCCTTCGAACTCTGTCAACTCGATGGCACGGCGATAATGCTCCGGAAGTTCATCCACAAAATCCCGTATTCCGGGCGCAAGTTGTGCCGTTGCATCCGTATCGATATACTCCTCTTCGTACACGGGCGGCGTCTCGAACTCCTCGTGGGACTTCGTCGTGCGGTAGTAATCAATAATCGTGTTCCGCGTGATCTGATAGATCCAGCTCTCCAGCTTGGTCTCATCCTCCAGACTTCCAATGGACTGATGGATTTTCACGAAGACCTCCTGGAGCAGGTCCTCGTCAGCGAGAGGATCGGAAACCCGCTGGAGGATAAACGCCTGTAATCGATCCCGGAACTCCTCCCACAGGGCTTGTACCTGCTCTGATCGTTCCGCTGTCAATACAATTCTCCCACTCATAATTTTTTCAATTCGTTTGTTATCGTAATGTACAAACATTATCCCCAACGAATCCAATGATTGTCCGGGTACTCACTCCGCCACGGGCTGTACCGCGCAATCGGCGGTGCTTTTCTTTCGCGATTCGTATTGGTTACCCTTCGGCTTCAATTCCCGGTTCGAGAGATTTTTCACTCACCGGAAGATGGCCATGAATGCCTGTTTGAGGACATCTATTGCCTTGATTGTATATTGCATCGGTTTGTCTCCCTTTATGGTATATGTAGTCTATCATTTTCATTCAACGAGGAATTTCGCCTGTTCACTAACGTAGACGAACGAACCCGGTAAAGGACGCAGACTTTTTTAAAATAACTGCAAGTTTTCCTACACAGACGATTCTAATTTATATAAACTGGAGAAAACCATGAAATACCGAACGATTCGAAACCGGTTGTTGCTGTATCCGAACGGAGAAGTATCCGAAGCGCGGCCAGAGTTCCTGAAAAATTGAACCCTCATGTTACAACCCGGTGAATCAGACGGGGAATAAGCCCCGAAGGAATAACGGACTATGCATATACTAAAATTCAATGGAGTTCTGCTGGTTATAATTTTCCTGTTAACAACGCCATTGGTTTCCCAGTCAATTCCTGACTCAGCTTGGACCCTGGAACAGTGTCTGGATATTGCCTTTGCGAATAACCCGGGAGTGGCAGCTATGGAACACGACGTGGTGACGGCACAGGAGAGGCACCTGCAGGCAATCGGTGAACGGCTACCCCGGCTGAGTGCAAAAGGGAGCTATTCTCGGAATCTGGATGCACAGCGGATTTTACCGGTCAGGCAGCCCGGTGACCCAGCCATATTGAGCCGGGATATTTTTTCCGGAGATATTGTCCTGTCCCTGCCGCTTTTCACCGGCGGGAAAGTGAGTAACCAGATCAAAGCGACGGAACTCCTGCACCAGGCGGCAACCTATCAGCTCGCCCGCAACAGACAGGAGCTTGTTTTCAACGTTTCCAGCGTCTTTTTCAGTATCCTCGCTCAGCGGCATGTCATAGAATCCCTGGAGTTTTCCCTGAAAACCATGGACACACATCTGAACCGGATTGAAGACCTGATAGCCGGCAAAAAAGCGAGCAGGGTTGACCGGATGCGAACGGAAGTGAGGCTGGCGGATGTCCGTCAGGCGTTAGTCCGGGAACGGGGTATTTTGGATATCGAGCGCCGGGTGCTGGTGAATCTCCTGGGGTTGGAGAGTGCTGTTGATGGATTCTCACTCAACGGGGAGTTGACGCACCCAATCCAGACGACGATACCGGAGTTAAAGACAACCCTGACCAGCGCTTATAAACAACGCGATGACTACCTGGCGGCACGCTCTTCCCTGGAAGCGCAGATGAGGAATGTTGACCTGGCGCAGTCCGGATATTGGCCGACTGTATTGCTTCAGGGGACGTATGGTGGGCGCTGGGCTGCCGGTCAAACAATGGGGACAGGCGCTGAGCACGGGGATGTCGGGTACGCTGGCCTCGCAATGGAAATCCCGCTTTTTGAAGGGCGACAGGTCACGGCAAGAGTCCGGGAGGAGCGTGCCCAGCTCCGGGCAGCGGAGGAACGACTGCGTCAGTTTGAATTGCGGATTCGGCTGGAGGTCGAAACCGCTCTCTCCAACATTCTGTCGTCGGAACAACGAGCGGTGGCTGTGCAAAAATCCATGGAACTGGCCCGGGAGAGTTTGCGCATCGAACAGGAAAAGTATGCACTCGGTGAAGGTGCGATAGTCGACGTGCTTGACGCGCAATCGGCCCTGCTGGAAACGGAAACCACGTACTACCGGGCTCTCGCTGAGTACCGGACAGCACGGGCCCAATTCACACTTGCAATAGGTGAAGAATGAAACGACGAACAGTTGTTATTGTATCGATTATCGCAGTAATTGTCCTGACCGGGATTTATTTCATCCGGCATGGCGCTACCTCAACATCTGAAACCGGTCAATCCGGGGGCCTGGAGAAGAGTCCCACGGTGCGAGTGATACCCGCGTCAAAGGCTTCGCTTTCGCAGAGCCTGTCGTTAACGGGGACGGCTGAGCCGTATCGTGAGGCGCAATTAGCCTCCCCTGCTGAAGGGCCGGTTCTTGCTCTCCGTGTTCGTGAGGGAGACCAGGTCCACACCGGTGATCTCCTGCTCTCCATTGGACGGAAAACGGGTACTGACGCTCTGATTTCTTCCCTGGAAAAAGAGCTTAAAACGGAAGCGGACAATGTTCGCCGGACCAGGCAGTTGGTGGAGAAGGAATCGATTCCAGCCGAAGAACTCGACAGAGCCCGGACTGCTTATGAAAAGGTAAAAGCGCAGCTGATCCAGATGGAGGAGAAAGCCCGGGATTATGATGTGACAGCTCCATGGGACGGGGTGGTTTCCCGCGTAGCCGTGAAAGCGGGACAATTCGTTGGAGCCCGGACCGTGTTGCTGGAGATGTATGATCCGGCCAGTATGGTCATCCGTGCGGCGGTACCTGAAAAACATGCTCTCCGTGTGACCGTCGGCATGTCCGTCGACGTGAAGCTGGATGCGTATCCCGATACGGTCATCCGTGGTCACATTGCGCGTGTGTATCCGTATCTCGACTCCCGCCTGCGTACCAGAACGATTGAAATCGAACCGGACACTCAGGTGACACTCCTGCCCGGTATGTTCGCCCGGGTGCAAATACTGCTTCAAACAGTGGAAGATGTCGTTGTAGTGCCTGAAAAAGCAGTGCTTCGAACCCCGAACGGGCAGCAGATGGTTTTCGTAGCAGAAGAGGGGCGGGCTCTCAGGAAATCTGTGGAAACCGGCATCCGGGAAGGTGATCGTATTCAAATTTCCAGTGGAATTCAGCATGGAGACAGGGTCATTGTTGCCGGACATGAGAAACTCAGGGACGGCGCGGCTGTAAGTATCACAGGTGGTGGAAGATCACCTGCGGAGAGCACCGGAGATGCAGGCAGGCTGCAATCCGGCACCAGGGCAGGAGGTACCGAGGAATGAGAATCACCTATCATGTCGTCCATCGGAGACTGGCCACCAGCGCCATTGTTATCGCTCTGGTGGTCCTTGGGCTCTTTGGTCTCTGGAGGCTTCCGGTGGATTATCTGCCCGACATCACATATCCGCTCATCAGGCTGCAGATCAAATGGTCCGCGGCCACACCGGAAGAAATCGACGCGGACATCGCTGATCCGGTCGAACGCCTCATTTCCACGGTTAACAATCTGGATTACATCGAATCCTCTTCCATGGAAGGTCTGTATAATCTTAGCGCCGTTTTTGAATACGGTACGGATGTCGACATTGCGTTCCAGGATGTGCTCGCCGCGCTGACCCGTGCCGAACAACACCTTCCGGGTGACATCGAAGCACCCTATGTGTTTAAAGCCGACCCCTCTCAGCTTCCGGTGATGCAATTGACTGTCAGCTCTGATCGCTGGACACCGGTAGAGCTGCGGGAATGGGCTGAGAACTGGCTTCAGGATCAGATCCTGGGCGCTCGTGGAGTGGCGGGAACTGAAATTGTCGGCGGGCTCGAACGTGAGATTCGTATCCTGCTCGACCCTGTCGCCATGGAAAAATACCGGATTGCTCTTGATGCTGTTATAAAAAAAGTTGCCGCTGAAAATGTTGACCAGACTGGCGGCCGGTTAACTGTGGGCACCAGGGAGATTATCGCCCGGACTATAGGTGAATTCGCAGATCTTGGGGATATTCGCAGAGTTGTCGTCTCCGAAGATGGATACCGGAAGGTCTACCTGGAGGATATCGCCGAGATAGTTGACGGTCATGCGGAGGCACGCATGTTCACCCGTTTCAACGGCGAGGAGAGCGTCAAAATTTCGGTGCTGAAACAGGCAGAATCCAACACGGTTCAGACGGCTGAAACCGTGAAAAGTCTGTTGCACAAACTGCGACCGGCTCTCCCCGCCGGTCTCCGGCTGGATTACGTGGAGGATCAGGCGGTTTACATCAAACAAGCACTCACCGGCGTTCGCAATGCGGCGATAGTCGCAGCGATCTTGTTGATTGCGGTGGTCTACCTCTTTCTGGGTAGTATCCGGCAGGTGGTGGTGATGGTCGTTGCCCTGCCACTAACGCTTGTGCTGAATTTCGGTCTGATGAAACTGGCCGGGTTCTCCCTCAACTTGTTTTCCCTGGGTGGACTGGTGGTCGCCATCGGCGTGGTGCTGGATAATTCTATCGTTGTGGTGGAGAATATCTCCCGGTTGCGGCGGGAGCATCCCGAACAGGATGCCGCAACTGTTGCGGTTGACGGAACCGCTGATGTCGGCCAGGCACTCATTGCGGCAACCCTGTCGTTTCTCGCGCTGTTTACTCCTTTTCTCATAGTCCCCGGCCTGACCAGCCTGCTGTTCCGGGAACTGATTCTGGTGGTTGCCGGTATTGTGGTTATTAGCCTTGTCGTGGCTATTACAGTGACGCCGATGGTCACGGCCAGCCTGTTCGGAGGGATCAGAAAGGAACGGCAATCCGGGTGGTTTGAACGGATATTCACCCGGATTACCAGCATGTATGGCAGGCTGCTCACCCGGGTTGTCCGACGGCGATGGATAACCCTTCTGCTTTTTGTTTTGATGCTGGGGTCGGCGATTATCCTGCTTGGCCGGTTGGGTAGCGAATTTCTGCCGTTGATCGACGACGGGCGGATCATGGTAAAAGTGAAAATGCCCACCGGGGCTTCGGTGGGGGAAACCGATCGCGTCCTGCGAAAAATTGAGGAGCAGATCGCGGGCGAATCGCTGATTCAAAGCACCTTTGCCCTCTCAGGCGGACAGGTCAGAGGACTTACCACCTACGAAAACGCCAGCGAGGGCGAGGTGGACATTCAAATGATTCCGAAGGCGCGGCGGGACATCAGCACCGAAGAATACGTCATCCGGCTCCGGAAAATCATGGGGAAACTGCAACCACCAGGCGGCAAGATTATGGTCAGGCAAATGCCGATTAAGGGTGTGTCCGGCGGTATGGGCAGCTCGGATATTGCGGTGAAAATCCGGGGCCAGGAGATGGAGATCCTCGGGGAGCTGGCGAACCGGAGTGTTCAAATAATCAGAGGAAATGGACGGTTTCAGAACGTGATGGTCTCCATGGACCTGTCAAAGCCTGAATATCAGGTCAGGGTCGACCGGGTGAAGGCTGCCGAGCTCGGCGTGTCGGTATCGGATGTCGCAACATCTCTGCGTTCGCTGATCACCGGGGCGGTTACCACGCGGTATCGGGACGGGACGGAATACTATGATATTCGGATTCTGGTACCGGAACGGCATTTAGCCGGCCAACGGGATGTGGAAGAGTTAATCCTCACCAATAACCAGGGAAATCCTCTCCGCTTGCGGGACATTGCCGATGTGGTTCCTGCTTCAGGGCCGGTGGAAATTATCCGCGAAGATCAGGTTAAGCAGATCACCATAGAGGCGGACATCACCGGGAGCGATCTGGGCGGTGCTGTAAGTGAACTCCGATCCTCCCTGGAAAGTATAGACCGCCCGGCAGGATATACCTTTGATTTCGGTGGCCGGGCCGAATTAATGGCTGACATGAAGGAAACAGTATTTTCGGTACTCGGTTTCGCTCTGTTCTTTTCCTTTGTGATCCTGACAGTGCAGTTCAACAGCATCAAACTCCCGGGACTAATTCTCGGGGGCATTCCGGTGGCTCTGACCGGTGTGGTATTCCTGATGTTGTTTACAGGCATACCGCTGGGAGCGACGGTGATAATCGGCGTGCTGGTTGTGATTGCTGTAACGGTGAATGACGGTGTTCTGCTCCTGACCTACGCAAACGACCTGTTTGAAGGACAAAATTTCCCGGCGGATAGGGCAGTGGTGGAAGCGGCGAAAATCCGTCTGCGACCCCGAATAATGACCACGGTTACCACCATGATAGGCTTCCTCCCGCTGGCGCTAAATCTGGAGGAAGGCGGTGACATGCTGCAACCGATGGCGGTGGCTGCCATTGGTGGGTTGGGCATGGAGATACTGGTCGCATTATTCCTGATGCCGTGTTTGTATGTGATTATTTCAAAATATTGACGAATTTTTATCAGGATTTATCGTTGACAACCGCAGTACAATAATTTATTATTTCACCAAATAACGAAATGAGAGCAGGAATACCATGCGACAAGGTATCCAAACATTTAAAGCGCTGTCCGATCCCAACCGGATTCGTATCCTGAAGATGCTGCAGGTCAAGCCGCTCTGCGTCTGCGAAATTACGGAGATTCTGGAGCTGGCTACCTCCACCGTCTCCAAGCATCTCTCAATTCTTCGGGATGCCGGGTTCATCGTTGATGAAAAGGACGGCAAATGGGTGAATTACCGGATTGATGAGAGCGAGTGGAACCGCTACTCCGCGGAAATTCTCCCGCTAATGGAAGAGTGGTTTAATGATGACGACCAGATTCGCAGTGATCGTGAAAAACTGGAGGCAGTCGACCGGTTTGCCATCTGCAACGCTTAAAAAAATTTTACACTTTCAATTTCGACGATTGACGAAATATTAAAACGACGAAATATTAAAACAATAAGGGTGTTCATGAACTGGAAATCTGAATACAAAACATTACTCTGGATAGTCGGTCTCTTTCTCTTCGCCTTTTTTCTCCCCATGCAAAACCCCCAATTCCGCCAGAGCGTATTTGATGCGCTGGCACTCACCAAATGGTATGCCCAGGAACATGTGCTGCTCTGCCTGGTGCCGGCATTTTTCATCGCCGGGACGATTGCTGTATTTATCAGCCAGGCGTCGGTCATCAAGTATTTCGGCGCCGGGGCAAAAAAGTGGCTCTCGTATGCGGTCGCCTCAGTGTCCGGTTCCATCCTGGCCGTCTGCTCCTGTACGGTGCTGCCGCTGTTCTCAGGGATACATAAGCGGGGAGCGGGACTCGGGCCGGCTATTGCGTTCCTCTATTCCGGGCCGGCGATTAACATTCTGGCAATTATTCTGACTGCCAGAGTCCTCGGACTCAAGTTGGGAATTGCCCGCGTGATCGGTGCCGTGGTGTTTGCCATCGTTATTGGCCTTATCATGCATTTCTTTTATCGGAAAGAGGAACAGGAAAAAGCTGCCGCTCAATTGGCGATGCCACAAGAAGACGACGGGCGTCCCTTCTGGCAGACAGCATTTCATTTTATCGTCCTGGTCGGCATCCTGGTTTTCGCTACCTGGGGTGAAGCCTCCAGCAACACCGGGCTCTGGGCGTGGATGTATGCGCATAAATGGACACTGGTCATTGGCTTTGGCCTCCTGCTCATGTATTCTCTGATTCGCATTCTGGAGATCGCCTGGTGGCAGGTTGGACTGGGCGCCGCGGCGGTGCTCGTGACAGGCATCTTTTTTCCGGGACACTCCCAGCTCACGTTTTCTGTTGCTGTCATCGCCCTGGGGACTATTCTCTCGGTGAATCCCGGTGAACCGGCGGAATGGATTTCGGAAACATGGACGTTTACCAAGCAGATCATGCCGTTGTTGGGCGTAGGTGTCTTGGTAGCCGGATTCCTGCTGGGGATGCCCGGCAGCAGCGGAGGTATTATTCCGGATCAATGGATTGCCTCGGTGGTCGGCGGCAATTCGCTTGGTGCCAACTTTTTTGCCTCAATTGTCGGGGCATTTATGTATTTCGCTACGCTCACAGAGATTCCCATTCTGCAAGGGCTCATGTCCAACGGGATGGGACAAGGCCCTGCCCTGGCGCTGCTACTAGCCGGACCAGCGGTCTCCCTGCCAAATCTGCTGGTGATTCGGAGTGTTATCGGTACGCAGAAAACCAGCGTATTTTTTGTATTGGTGGTCGTTATGGCTACCATCAGCGGCATGATATTCGGGGTTATGATATGACAAAAAAATGGACGGGATTGAAAAACAAAAGACAAAAGATGATTATTGAAAAATGGAAATAGTTCTACGCGATATAAAAGACGCAGTGAATCATATTAGCCTGAACATTTCAAGATGTTTTTAATTTTTATGTTTTCTGGTTTTTATCCTGTCAATCCCGTTAATCCTGTCAAAAAGATGTTTTAATAAAAAGGGACGAAAAAGATGAACATACTCATTCTCTGCACCGGCAATTCCTGTCGCAGCCAGATGGCGGAAGCGTTGCTGAAATCATTTGACGATACCCTCACCGTCTATTCCGCTGGGACCAACCCATCGGACCAGGTGCATCCCCTGGCTGTCCGGGTGATGGAAGAAATCGGTATTGATATCAGATACGGGACGCCGGAAGATGTGGAACAGTACCTGGATCAACAGTTCGATTACGTCATTACAGTGTGTGATCATGCCCGGGAAACCTGCCCGGTCTTTACCGGAGACGTCAATGAGCAGCTGCATATCGGCTTCGAAGATCCGGCGGAGGCGACCGGGACAGAAGAGGAAAAATTAGCGGTATTCCGACGCATCCGGGATGAAATTCGGGACGAGTTTGGGGAATTCTACAACGAACTAAATAAAAAGCAAAAATGACAGGATTCACAGGATGAACAGGATTGAAAAAAGAAATGACAAAAAATGATGATTAAAAAATAGAAAGAGTACAGATTTTGGCAAAAAAAGTAACAAATTATATATGTCGGATTAATTTAAGTTGTATTTTTTTTATTTATTGGTGTTATCCAGTCAATCCTGTAAATCCTGTCAAAGATTAGGAGATTATGATGCGATACGAGGATATTACTGAGAAGATCATCGGTGCGGCGTATCAGGTATATAACTTTCTGGGTTTTGGCTTCCTGGAATCCGTGTATGAAAAAAGCATGGTGATAGAGCTACAAAAGTCGAATCTTAACGTGGTTGAGCAGGAACCAATTCAGGTGTTTTATGAAGATGAACTTGTTGGCGATTTCATTGCGGATCTGATTGTAGAGGACGAGATAATCGTCGAATTAAAATCCGTCACGACGCTCCACATGAAACACGAAGTGCAATTGGTCAACTACCTGACGGCAACAAAAACAGACGTAGGCTTGCTGATAAACTTCGGTGAGGATGGCGTCGAGGTAAAACGAAAGGTAAGAAAACTACAAAAAGGACAGGATTTACAGGATAAACAGGATTGAAAAAAGCAAAAAACAACAGATAAAAATTAAAAAAATAGAAATCCTGTAAGACTAATTTATAGACGGGAACTCATATTTGCCTGAATAATTCAAGTCATTTTTAATTTTATTTTTTTCAGGTTGTTATCCTGTCAATCCCGTTAATCCTGTCTAAAAAAATGGAGTGAAGTCATGTTACAAATCAAAGTCGTAGGCAGCGGATGCCCGAATTGTCAAAAGCTAGAAGCTTTGTGCAAGGAAGTGATCAATGAAAACAATCTGGATGCCCAAATTGAGAAGGTCACCGATGTGAATCAATTCGCCGACCTCGGCATCTTTATGACGCCGGGTTTGGTTGTGAACGATGAAGTCGTCAGCAGCGGGAAGATCCCGACGAAAGCCACACTGCAGGGCTGGCTTCAGGAGAAAGTAATATAGGAAGATCAGCCAAGTCGCCTGGGTTTTGCTGTTATTAAAATCCAGTCAATCCTGTGAATCCTGCCAAAAGAGAGGTGCCGGCTAATCCACCATGGTTAGAAATTACCGAGGACGGTTCCGGAAAGAACAAACGAATTTTAAAACCAATAAAAAAATAGACAGGATTAACAAGATACACAGGATAAGAGAAGACAACCGATTAAATGCAATAAAACAAATTATCCTAACCTGAAATTTAATTTTGTCTTTTTAATCCAGTTAATCCTGTCAAAAAAGAGGATACATTTTCCCAATGGAAAACATTACCAAACGCCTGTCATTCCTGGATCGCTACCTGACCCTGTGGATTTTCGCCGCCATGTTTCTCGGTGTGATGATGGGACATTTTTGGCCATCAGTTGCAACATTCTGGGACAGTTTCAGCATGGGCACCACCAATATCCCCATCGCCATCGGACTCATCGTGATGATGTATCCGCCGTTAGCGAAAGTCAAATACGAGGAACTGGGGGAAGTCTTTCGCAATGTGAAGATCCTCAGCCTCTCCCTAGTCCAGAACTGGATCATTGGTCCGGCGCTGATGTTTCTGCTGGCGATCGTCTTTCTGCGGGACTACCCGCATTACATGGCCGGCGTGATTCTCATCGGTCTTGCGCGGTGCATTGCCATGGTCATCGTCTGGAATGAGCTGGCGGAAGGCGATACGGAATATGCCGCAGGATTAGTGGCGTTCAATTCCATTTTCCAGGTGATCTTCTTCTCGCTTTATGCCTGGGTGTTTCTGACAATACTCCCGGATTGGCTTGGACTGCAATCGTTTACCGTAGATATCACCATGGGAGAAATCGCCCAAAGTGTTCTGATTTATCTCGGTATCCCGTTTTTCGGCGGAATACTCACCCGATTTGTCTTTTTAAAATTCAAAGATAAAAAATGGTACGAAACGGAATTCATCCCGCGCATCAGTCCGCTGACACTCATTGCCCTGCTCTTCACGATCGTGGTGATGTTCTCTCTCAAAGGTGAATATATCGTGGCGATTCCCACCGACGTGGTGCGGATAGCGATTCCGCTGGTCATTTACTTCGTCGTGATGTTTTTCATCTCATTTTACATGGGAAAGAAAGTCGGCGCCGACTACTCGAAGACGGCCACGATTTCCTTCACCGCCGCCAGCAACAATTTCGAACTGGCTATCGCCGTCGCAGTTGCCGTCTTCGGAATTAATTCTGGTGAGGCATTCGCTGCCGTAATTGGTCCGCTGGTGGAAGTGCCGGTGCTCATTAGTTTAGTGAGCGTGGCGCTCTGGTTCCAGAAGAAGTACTTTTCCCGGGCGATACCCGTTTCCGGTACTCGGCCAAAATGACTCCGCTCTAAAAAGTAAAAAAAATGTCATCCCCCGGAAGAGGTCCCGGAAGGGATCCCTGTGAGGAAGGATCTCCACTGAAAGGCTCATGAGCGTGAGAACAGAAGATTCTTCCCCACCAGAAACTTCTCCCGGAGCGTTGCGCTACGCTCCACTCAGAATGACAGGATTGAGCCTGTCGGTGATTCCTGCCGCGGCGGGATCGCCGACAGTAGGGATTAAAAACCACCACCGGCGCGGAGACACAGGAAAATCCCACCATATTGACAACCGAATATCCACCACCTATATTAAAGATGAGTTATATTGTCATATTTGGGAGTGCCAATGCCTATTGAAGCCTTTAAAAGGTTTGTACGGCACGCCGCATTTCGGATTTCAGTGTGGTATTTACTGTTAGCTGGCGGTTATATATTCATCTCTGATAATCTTCTGCCCGGGTTTTTTGATGATCCGAGTCTACTCACCCAGTATCAGACGTACAAAGGGTGGGGATTCGTTGCTTTAACCGGATTGATGTTATATTTCCTGATCCGGCAGTACGCTCACCGAATTTTCGAAAAGGAACAGGCGCTGCAGGAAAGCCAAAAGTGTTTTCAGACCGTCACCGAACACGCCCGTGATATTCTCTATTATTACCGGTTTGAGCCGGAACTACGTGTGAAATATATCAATCCGATCGTGGAAGATTTCACTGGTATTACGGCACAGGAAATTTACGACAATCCGCAACTCATCTATACACAGGTCCACCCGGACGACCGGCAAGCTCTCCGAACTTTGCTACAGAGCGGGGATTTGCAGACCGAACCAACTGTTGTGCGGTGGAAACACGCTGAGGACGATTATATTTGGGTTGAACACCGAAACACGCCGGAAGTGAATGAAGCCGGAAAAGTCATTGGCGTCCGGGGCATCGCCCGGGATGTAACAGAGCAGACCAAAAACCGCCACCGCCTGGAATTCCAGGCGGACATTCTCAGGAATATAAACGATGCGGTCATAGCCATTGATCTCGACGGTACTGTCACATATTGGAATCAGGGCGCGGAAAAGCGATATAGATACACTGCCGGGGAGATGCTTGGCTCTCCAATCCAAATTTTACACACGGACCAGGACGTTGCAGAAAAAACGTTGAAGAAACTTGAGGAAAACGGGGAACTCCGCCAGGAAACACAGGTCATCTCCGGGGATGGCAGCCGGCTCTGGATTGACCAATATCTGTCTACAAGGTATTCAGATGAGGGAGAGCCAATTGGCTATTTAAGCGTGAGCAAGGACATTACCAGACGTAAAGCCCAGGAACACGCACTTCGTGAAAGCAAAAACCTGTATGAGAAGACTCTCTCTGCCCTGGAAGAAGCGGTGTTCGTTGTGGATACGAAATCACGGGAAGTCGTCTCCTGTAATCCGGCTGTGGAACGGATGTTTCAGTATACATCTTCGGAATTAATCGGGAGATCAACGAGGCACCTGTATCGCAGCGATGAAGATTATCAGAACTTCGGTGAATGGAGTACGGGGATACTCACCGAACAGGAAGTATTCCACGGCGAGTTTCGAATGCAGCGAAAAGACGGAAAGGTGATTCTCACCGATCATACCATATCCTGGTTATCCGGTGACGAGCCTCCCGAGGGCCGGGTTGTAAGCGTCATCCGTGATATCACCGAGCTCATGGAAACCCGGGAAGCCCTCCGCGAATCCGAGGAACTGTTTCGGGGAATCGTCGAAAATATGGTAGAGGGATTTTACCGCACGACTCCGGAGGGAAAAATTCTGGTGGTGAACCCGCAGTTCGCACAGATGCTGGGATACGATACACCCGACAAACTTGAGGGAAATTATCTTTCGGATTTTAACCACTTTGAAAAGTACGACCGAGACGATTTTATCTCCCGGATTCATAACCGGGGATTGGTCCGGAATTACCAAAACACCTGGATTAACCGGGATGGTGTCGAGATGACAGTAAAGGAAAATGCCCACGCAGTTTATAACCGGGATGGTGAAATTCTCTATTTCGACGGAACGGTAGAGGATATCACAGAGCAAAAGGCGTTGGAACAACAGCTCATCCAGGCGCAAAAGGTTGAAGCGCTGGGCGAAGTGGCCGGAGGCATTGCTCACGATTTTAACAACGTCCTGGCAACGATAGGTGGTGCGGTTCAGATGATTCAATTACAGTCAGAAAACGACAAGATTAGCAAGTACCTCGATATGATGGACGAGGCGATGACCCGGGGTGAATCTATCACGGAAAGACTCCTGACATTTACCCGGTCGACAGCTCCGCAGGTGGAACCGATTTCCCTGCAATCCTTCCTCTATGACCTGAAGGAACTTATCCAGCCAACGTTGCCGATTACTATCCGAATGGAAATCGGGGAATATTCGGGCCAGGATTTGGTCGCTGCTGAAAAGACACAACTTCAACAGGTCCTCATGAATATGTGCATTAATGCCTCCCATGCAATGAATTCCGGAGGGGTGATTACTCTTGCACTTCGCAAGGCGTCAGACAAAGAAGTCCGCACTCATGTGCCAACCCCCGACACTGATTACTTGTGCATTACCGTATCAGATACGGGGCAAGGCATGCCAGAATCGGTCCGGCAACGGATATTTGAACCGTTCTTTACCACAAAAGAACTCGGACAGGGAACCGGTCTCGGGTTGGCCATTGCCCATAAAATCATCCAGAATCACAACGGGTGGATCGATGTTGACAGCGATCCGGGGAAGGGCACAACCTTCACTATTGGTCTGCCGGCAACCGATGAAATAATACAATCGACAATTCCCGAAAAGACATTGCACGATTTTACTGCAGGGGGTGAACATATCTTCATCATTGAAGATGAAAGCCCCATTCGGGACGTGTTACAGGACACGTTCGAATCGGTCGGCTTTACCGTAAGTGTTGCGGGAAACGGGCAGGAAGGAATAGACCGGGTGAACGCAATGGAGAACTCCGTTGATGTGCTGGTGACGGACCTGGGACTCCCGGATATGAGCGGTGAGGAGGCCGCTGCTCTTATCCGTAAAAGACGCCCCGATATTCCGCTCATCGCTATTACCGGATATGTGGATGAGGAAAAGTATCAGATGTTACACGACAAAGGATTTCGTGCGATTCTTAAAAAACCTTTTGATCTGCAGGAGGTGCTTATGTCCGTTTTTCATGCATTAGAGTAAAAATACTATAAGAACTGGTCATATCCTGATTATGCACATCTAATGTCGAATCCGTGAGAAAAAATTAATTTAATAATGGACGGATCTTGGTCTCCATACATTCCGTGCAAATACCGTGACTCAGTGCCACGTCCTGCTCTCCCCCTCTGCGGTAATACTCTTCAGGACGTATCCATTCTCCGGTGTCTTTGTCCCTGAGATCCAGGCAATAACTGCAAATAGTGACAATGGGCGCATCAGGTAATAAGGCATTTTGCCTTTCCTTGCTTAAAAATTCAAGTGCAGGACGCTGTTGCGTGTGCACAGGGACCGAGCGATACAGAATTCCCTCGAGGTCATCGCCAAAAGCGCATTTAGACATTTCCATGTACATTTCCCGGCGGATTGATGGAGCATCACATCGGTAAGTCAAAGGAATCAGGTTTCGTCTTCCCGTCCATAACATATGCTGGAAATCGCGGTACGACTCCCGAACCTCCTCCCCGTCGATGAAATCGAAGAGGGAGTGACCAAGGATATTTTCCTCTGCTGCCATATCCGGCGCATCATTATTTTGCGCAAATTCATTCCACCGGCTGCGGGTATAATATTGGATCTTCTCATTCGGATCAATGATGTACACGATGCCGGGTAAAGAGTTCAGAAATTGTTGTAACACTGAATTTTTCCTGATTAGTTCGGAGATCATCGCGCTTTCCGTTGTCACGCAATCACATTTGCCGAAAAATACAATTAAGAAGAGTCACCTGTTCTGTCTTAATGCCATTCATCTTTGTAATGCAGATTTTTCCATGGCACCACTCAGGATTGATACCATTTCCCGGGGTGCGGAAATGTAATAACCGTTACCAAAGTAAGCAAATTCCGTATTTATTATCGGGCACAGTCAAGAAAAACCACGTGCAGCATCCCCGCGGTAAAGGAAATAATGACTCCTGAAAATCCCGGGCAATCGGATCGCAGCCCGAATTGCGGTTCGCACTCTTTACGCATTCATTCGTTTTTGCCGTGTTCACTATCATGCTCCTGAATCCGGTTGGATTTTTAGACTTACTGTTCTTCCCGGGAATTATCACCTATATCTATATGGCAATGAAACAAGCCTGCGAACAGTCACACCTGAAGACCTCTGTACAGTTTATCGGTCTCGCATTTATATATGTAATTACCCTTGTTTTTGCGCTGGTCGGAAATGTGTTTATCTCCTTTTTGGTCAGTTGATACGACCAGATATCCCCCGCCTACTTGGGGCTAATTAGTATTGTCATCCTGAACGAAGTCCCGACACATCGGGACGAAGTCGAAGGATCTCCATACAAAAGCTCGATATCGTATGGATAGGGGATTCTTCCGGTTGCTTTTTCACTTTGGCTGCCTAAATTTCATTTTCAATTTTTATTCCCGGGGTACGATTTAACATATGCTGACCTTTATTATAAAACGCACTTTGTTGTTCATTCCAGTCGTCTGGGGTGTTATTACACTCACTTTTATCCTGATGTTTGTCGTTCCGGGCGATCCTGTCCTGAGCATGGTGGGCGAACGCTATGACGAAGCCACCGTTGAACAATTACGGGAAGAGTTACACCTGGACGAACCGATGTACATGCAGTACGGCCGGTTCTTCTGGAATCTGCTACACGGTGATCTCGGGCATTCTTACATCACCAATCGTCCCGTCCTGGACACCATCCTGGACAAATTCCCCAAAACGATGCTCCTGGCGGGTGCGGCGATGCTGGTCTCCGTCATTCTGGGATTAAGTGTCGGGATCGTCTCCTCGCTTAAACCGTACTCGTGGTTTGACAAGGGCAGCATGGTCATCGCCCTGGGTGGCATCTCTGCCCCGGTATTCTGGGTCGGCCTGATGCTGGTGCTGATTTTCGGCATCCAGCTGCGGTGGTTTCCGTCTTCCGGCTACGGCGGACTGGCGTTTCTGGTACTTCCGGCGATAACCCTCGGCACCCGGAGTTCCGCATTCCTGGCACGGGTGACAAGGGCAACCATGCTGGAAGTCAAGTCCAAAGATTTTATGCGGACGGCCAAAGCCAAGGGACTCCCGAAGTGGATTATCATCCTGAAGCACCAGTTCGTCAACACCTTGATACCGGTAATTACCATCATCGGCGTCGACTTTGGATCCTACCTGAGCGGAGCCGTTCTTACGGAATCTATCTTCGGCTGGCCGGGCATCGGGCGACTGGCGCTGGACTCCATCCTGAAGCGCGATTTTCCGATGATCCAGGGGACGGTACTCGTGACGGCGTTGGTCTTTATCACGGTCAATTTCCTGGTCGACTTGCTATACGGCGTTGTGGATCCGCGGATTAGATACGATGAGTAAAACACCGGAAAAATCGGGTGGGGGCCTCTGGCAGGAAACCTGGAAGCGTCTGAAGCGGGACCAAGCTGCCATGTTCGGACTGGTGATTATCGGCATCCTGGTGACTGTAGGCATGCTGGCGCCGCTGTTTGCCCCGTATGATCCGTTTCAGGTGGAACTCAACGATCGGTTGATCGGTCCCAGCCTAGAGCACTGGCTCGGGACGGATCATTTTGGCAGAGATATCCTGAGCCGCATCATCTATGGTGCACGCATCTCCCTGGAGGTCGGAATAATCGCCAGCAGTATTTCCCTGATGCTCGGGATGTTGTTCGGGACAGTTGCCGGGTATTACGGCGGATGGATTGACAATATTATTATGCGGTTCACCGATATTATGTTCGGCTTTCCGGCATTGCTGTTTCTTATCGGAATTATGGCTGCCTTCGAGCCAAACCTGACCACCGTGTTTTTCGCCATCGGTTTTGTCTCCTGGCCCCGGATGGCGCGGATCATGCGCGGGCAAGTATTGAGCGTGAAAGAGAACGATTACGTGATGGCCAATGTCGCCTTGGGACAACGGGATGGCCTGCTGATTCTCCGGCACATTATCCCCAACTGTCTCGCACCGGTCATTGTGGCATTTACCATGGGGATCGCCAGTGCCATCATGGCGGAAGCCAGCCTGAGTTTTCTGGGGCTCGGTGCCCAGCCACCGACACCCTCCTGGGGCAGTATGGTGAACTTCGGGAAAGATTATCTGCGATCGGCGCCCTGGCTGACCCTGTTCCCGGGCATCGCCATCGGACTGACCGTCCTCGGTTTCAACCTGTTTGGCGACGGCCTCCGCGATGCCCTGGATCCTACCATGGAATTGCCAACGCGGGCGGAGTAATTCACAACGGGTGGCAGCGCTCCAAGCGCTGCCACCCGCTAAACCATTTTGAAGCATAGAATAACATATTGGAATCACCGTCCCATCCTTCTAAATTTTCAATCATCCGTAATGCCTACTCCAAAGGACATACTATCCAGCCTGACAGCCCTTCCTCATCGTGCTTCAGCCACAGAACATGAACGCAGGGCAGCAGATAAAATTGCGGACTGGCTCAGCGAATTCGGGTTGCATCCTTCTGTCCATTCTTTTACATCAGCCAAAACTTACTCCTGGGAATTGATAGGAATTGCCACGCTTTTTACCATTGGCGCCGGTCTTGGTCCGTTTTACCCCTTTCCCGGCACTTTTCTCGCGGTGCTGGGTGTCTGGTCGTTTTGGCGCCACTTTGACGGACATAAAACCATATTTTCTCCAATCGTTCCGAAGCATAAATCACATAACATTACAGCAAATATTGCCCCGAAAAATACGCGGCAAAAAACCGTAGTCATCATGGCACATTATGATACTACCCGTGCAGGGCTGCTCTGGGCACCCTCCATGGTGCAAAACTTTCGGGCTTCCTTTCTCATAAATGCCACTGTCGGACTCCTGGCAGTCCCGTGGACCTGGCTGGGATATCTCTGGGGAGGGTTTCTTTGGTATCAAATAATCTGTGCAGTATTCGTCCTGTATTTTCTCACGCAAATCGGGATCTTCATCCAACGGGAAACGGTACATTCGCCGGTGAACGGTGCCAACGATAATGCCAGTGGAGTGACGGTCATCCTGAAACTGGCGGAGCAATTCGCTCAGGAGCCTTTGCCCGAAACGGAAATTATTATTGCAGCCACCGGATGTGAGGAATCCAGTCTGGATGGTGCGCGGGCCCTGATAAGCGACCATCTGGCCGACTTCGATCCGGAAACAACATATTTCCTGAATTTTGACAATGTCGGTGCCGGGACGCTGAATTATTGTACCGGTGAGGGAATGCTTTCCTTTTGGAGCTATGACCCTGCGCTTCTACTCACCGCCAATAAATTAACCACTACATCGTTTTCCGACGTGGAAACCTGCCGCTACACCCTGGCATATTTTGATACGCTCCCGGTGGTAAAAGAAGGGTATAAATGTATTACATTTATCGCATTACATGGGGATAAGTCTATACCAAACTGGCACTGGTATACCGATACTATTGAGAACATTGAATGGTCGACTATAGATAAAACCATCGCCTGGGGAAGCGCCTTTATTCACCAGCTAGATGAGAGCGGAGAACGAACATGAAGAAGTGGACAGGAATCCTGCTGGGCAGCCTGGTCGGAATAATTATTCTGATTGTTATCGGGTTTAGTATTTATGTGCAGGTAATCAGAACGGCGGAGCCGGAGTACAGCGGCCGGGTTTCAGTTGCGGGTTTACAGGAAGAAGTGATGGTTCAATACGATAAATATGCCGTCCCGCATGTCACGGCGCAGAATGAAGACGATTTGTACTTTGCCACAGGATACCTGGCAGCCTCGGAACGGATGTGGCAGATGGAGATGACCCGGCTCGCTGGACAAGGCCGGCTCGCGGAGATTTTGGGACCGGACGCGCTGGAATTCGACAAATATCTCAGGACCATCGGCTTTAACCAGCTTGCACAGCAGCTGAAAAAGAGCATATCCGCCCAATCCTACACCATCTATGAAAATTATGCAGCCGGCGTCAACGCCTACCTGAATTCCCACCAGGAAAAACTGCCGCTGGAATACCGGCTGCTCGGATTCAAACCCGAGCCCTGGACCGTGGAGCACAGCTTATTGTATGTCCGGATGATGGCATGGGAACTGAATATTGCCTGGCACCTGGATGTGGTACTGGGTGCTATTGTTGACCGGGTTGGCGAAGCAAAGGGTCGGGAAGTATTCCCACGATACGACACCACCAAACCGACTATCATCCCTGATAATGTCGGCCGGTTCGCAGATGCGCTCATGCCTTTTCTCACCACAGATAGAAAATACCGAAATTTTCGCGGCATACCCGGGACACACATCGGCAGTAACAGCTGGGTGGTGTCCGGGGAAAAATCCGTCAGTGGTAAACCGATTCTCGCCAATGATCCCCATCTTGCTTTCTCCCAGCCCTCCAAATGGTATGAAATGCATCTCCGGGCACCGGGTATGAATGTCGCCGGAGTCATGTTGGCAGGGCTTCCCGGAATCGTCATTGGCCATAACGATTCCATCGCCTGGGGATTTACCAACGTCATGGCTGACGATGCGGACTTTTTTATCGAAACGGTTAATCCGGACAATCCGTATTTGTATATGTACAAAGGGCAGTGGTCCGGGATGGATCGCCGGAAGGAAATCATCAAGGTCAGGGGCGCGGAGACCGAATCTCTCACGGTCCGGATAACCCGTCACGGTCCGATAGTGTCCGATATCCATCCGCTGGGGGATCAGGTTGGCCAAGAGAAAGTTGTTGCCATGCGCTGGACCGGGTACGAAATGTCCGACGAACTCTTGGCGATGTATCAGATCAATAACGCGGGCAACTGGGATGAATTCAGCGCCGGCGTATCCAATTTTCACTCGCCGGGTCAAAATATGATTTACGCTGATGTTCAGGGGAATATCGGGTACCGTCCGGCCGTCAAGATCCCGGTACGAAACCGGGGGACCGGGAATATCCCCGTACCAGGCGACGTTGATACGTATGAGTGGCGCGGTTTTCGGACACCCCTTGATCTCCCCTATCTGTATAACCCGGAGGAGGGGTTCATTGCGACCGCCAATAACAAAACTATCGACGACGACAATTACCGGTACCATATCTCAAACCTGTATGAACCGCCCTCGCGGGTTGTTCGTATCCGTGAATTACTGAATTCCAAAGAGGAGCATACCGTCGGGGACTTCAAACAGTATCAGATGGATTATGTCTCTCCCCATGCCCGCAGCATGACTTCGTACTTTCTCCGAGCCTTTGAAAATATCGAAGAGGAAGACGAATATCTTGTCAAGGCACTGGACTGGCTTCGGAATTGGGACTATTCCATGGATGCCGAATCTATTCCGGCTTCAATTTTCAATGTAGCCTTTTTGAAACTGGTGGAAAACACATATAAGGATGAAATGGGCGATACGCTGTATCATCAATTCATCCGGCTTGCCAACGCCCCGATTCGAAATCTCTCGTGGCTTGTGGACCGGCCGAATAATCTCTGGTGGGATAATATTAGCACTCCGGGGCTGGAAACCCGCAACACCATACTGCGCTTGTCGCTGACAGAAGCGGTACAGGCTCTGCACGAGCAGTTTGGCCGGAGTATGGTCCACTGGCAATGGGGAAATCTGCACCAGGCGACATTTCCTCATTTCATTGGCAGGGAGAGCGCATTTGCCAATACCCTGTTCGGACTGAATATCGGTCCGTTTGAAATTGGGGGATCCGGTACCACGATTAATAATGGTGAGTATAATTTTCAGAATCCTTATCAAAATATACTGGGGCCCTCCATGCGACACATCACCGACATGGCGGATACCGACGCGGCACAAAGTGTGATTTACAGCGGACAGTCCGGCCATCCGTTCAGCGACCATTATGATGACCAGACAGCACTCTGGAAAACCGGAAAATTTCACCCACTGCCCTTGTCCAAAGATGCCGTAGCAAACGTGGCGGTGGATACCTTATATTTAATGCCTGCCGGAATGTAACCAGATAACAACATCGCATTAGGACAACGCATGAAAAACATATTAAACCGTCGCTTGAAATTGGTAATCTTCCTGACCGCACTTACCGGTCTTTTCTTCGCATACGACTGTGCGGAAAAGGGTCCACCTGCCTATGATTCACCTGCCATTACCGTCCAGGAACTACAGCAACACGTAAAGTTTTTAGCTTCTGATGAACTAAAGGGGCGCCGGACAGGAAGTCCTGGTGCCAACCGCGCTGCTGAATATATTGTCCGGGATTTCAAGGAGAATAAAATCCTGCCGGGGAATAAGGGAGATTATTATCAGCACTTTGATTTTATCGCAGGTGTTGAGATCGGTAAAAACAACAGCCTGAAAATCTCCAGCACAAAAGGGATCAGAGAGTTGCAGCCGGGCAAAGATTTTCGCCCCCTTGGCTTTTCAAGTTCAGGAAAAGTCAGCGGCCAGCTGGTATTTGCGGGGTACGGTATCACCTCTGATTCACTCAATTATGACGATTACGCGAATATCGACGCCAAAAATAAGGTTGTACTGTTATTGCGCTATGGTCCCGAAGGTGATAATCCCCATGGAGAATTCGGACATTATCTTTCCCTGCGGTATAAGGCAAGTAATGCGAAGTCGCACGGCGCGGCCGGACTCATTATAATTCCCGGTCCGTCGCCGTATCCGGAAGATGAACTCATCAAACTCCGATACGATCAATCGGCGGATGCCGGAATTCCCGCGGTCTCTGCCAAACGGGCGCCATTCGAGCCGTTATTTGTCGCAGCCAGAGATTCCTTGGGAGAAATTCAGGCAGACATCAACCTCCATAAAACGGGAGAAGGATTCTCTTTCCCGTCCACCAGCGTCCATATGCAAACCGATGTTCGTTACGTGCACAAATTGGGCAGAAATGCGGTTGGATATATTAAGGGAAGCGATGCGACATTACAAAGTCAACATATTGTTATCGGGGCGCATTACGACCATCTCGGATTAGGCGGTGAAGGCTCGCTGGCTCCTGATACCGTGGCGGTTCATAACGGCGCAGATGACAACGCCTCGGGCACGACTGCCCTCCTTGAGATGGCAGAATATTTTTCCACAGACGAAAACCGGCCGGCACACTCTCTGATTTTTGTTGCCTTTTCCGGAGAGGAGAACGGGCTGCTTGGATCATCAAAATACGTCGAAGACCCGCCTTTTCCTCTTGAGCAAACCATCGCCATGCTGAACATGGATATGATCGGCCGCATGAAAGACAGTACCCTGGTGGTCGGAGGTATCGGGACTTCGCCAACCTGGGATTCATTGCTTACAACAGTCAATAACAATTTCAAACTGCAACTGACGAAAAACCAGGAGGGCTACGGGCCCAGTGATCATGCCTCGTTTTATTCCAACGATCTGTCGGTGTTGTTCTTTTTCACTGGCGTACACGAGGATTATCACCGTCCCTCAGACGACTGGATGACGCTGCGTTACGCGGATTATCGAACTGTCGTTCAGTTTATTACCGATCTCGTCGATTCTCTCGACACAAGAAAAACCCGGCTGGAATTTACCAAAGCCGGAGGGACCGAATCCCGGGCAATGCAATTCCGGGTCTCCCTGCAAATCATCCCCGATTATGCTTCCAACATCCATGGGTTGCGGATAAGCGGCGTAAAATCCGGCGGCCCTGCCGATAATGCCGGGATGAAAAAAGGGGATATTATTGTGCAGTTTGGTGATAAAGAGATTAACAATATCTACGATTATACCTATGCCCTGCAGGAATTTGAGCCTGGTGCCGTGGTTGACATTATTGCCAAGCGTAACGGGACACAGAAACGTTTTACCGTGAAACTGGAACGGCGAAAGTAACAGGTTAGGCTTGCCCGCGCCACAGGCAAACGGCTATTACAGAGACGAACTGTTTCAACTTTTCCTATCATAATCTAATAGTGTTATTTTTACTTTCGAGTACTCTGGAGCGGTAATGCCCATCCGGACCATACTCTGCACCGCTTAGCGTTCGAGGAAGTTGATGGACCACACCATCGGTCCCTCTCCTTCGCAAGGAAAGGGAAGATACGGCTTCTAGCCGAATCGGATTCTGTACGACGCGCAGAGAAGCCCGTCTCCTCGTATGAAGAAATGGGGGGGGGGCGGTGAAGTCGTTTTGAGTGAGATTTCATCCAAATCCAAGCGTAAAAATTGTAAATATCGCTCGGTTGCCCTATAGGGAATTTATTAAACCGTATCGCAAAAATATTTATCGTTGACAACCGTGCACCCCTAAAATACTTTTAATCAGTTGTTTTCATGTTGATTATACATTGTTTTACGCGAGGTCTGTTATGAAAAAGTTAAGGATTGTCAGCGCAGGTGTTGCCATTCTGTTTGCTCTTGTTGGGTGTCAAAAAGCACCGACAACCCCATCGTCCCAGGAATTATCGAAATTCTCTGTGCAATTCCCGCTGGATAATGCACCGGAAGCGGTCCAGTCGATTACCGGTGAGCTAACACGGGAAGACTTTGACCCGGTTACACGGGAATTTACCCTCTCTCCCGACTCAGCCGTCGCCGATTTTGGTTCAATCGCAGTTGGGACATGGCATCTCGCTGTCACAGCATATTCAGCGGAAAAAAATCCACTGTACCATGGAGAAACGGATGTGACAATTTTTGGCGGCCAGGAAAATAATATTCATCTTGAGCTCAATCCCGTTACCGGGAACCTGCATGTGGTGGTAACATGGGGGGACGGGAATCCGCCACCGGAATCGTTGTCAAATTATATTTATATACATACCCAATGGACCGGCCCAACCAGGTCAATTTACCGGTATAATCTCACCACGAACGAGCTTACTCAATTAACCGGAGAAATGGACGCCGCATATCCGCTTTACCTCTCCAATCTAGGTAAAATTTGTTTTCTCTCGCGTGAAAATTATGACACGAAAATCTGGTTGATGAACACCGACGGAAGTAATCGAATGGAATGGATCTCCTCGATCCCGGTTGTGAATTTTATGGGGCCGCGATATTCCACGGTGAATAACAAAATATTTTTCTACACCTATGGAACCGCGGGGACTGACCGCCTGGCTTCAATTGATTATGATGGCTCGAATTTCCAGTACCTGACTGATGACGATAATTACAATGACCACAGTCCAGCTCCTCACCCGTCCGCAAACGAACTCCTGTTTGTATCTGATCGGGATGAGGTGACCAACATTTACAGACTCAATTTAGAAACCCAAGTTCAATCACAGGTAACCACTAATGATGGTTCAGTCCGGTATTCCCTTCCCCGATGGAAAGAAGAAACCGGATTTTACTTTCTAATCCGCAACGATAATTCTGATACCTCGGGAATTTACTACTATCGTTTTGCCACGGAATCCCCGGAATTAATAGTGCAGCCGTCCGGACTGTATATCCGGTCGTATGACATTTCTCCCGACGGGTCAACAATTGCAATGACCTGTACAAATACGACGGCTGATTCCGATACAAGAAATTTATACCTCTATCGGATCGAGACTGAAGAGTGGGTTCAAAAAACGTTTACTGAATTACAATTAAACCTCGCCCGATGGTTTTCAGCGGAATAAAAGTACTTCAGATACGTGAATATTATTTCCACTGTGTCACACGTAAAGACATTAATTTAACTTGCCGGTAGTTCCCGGGACGGAATATATCGGTCACTGTGCCTTCCAGAGTCCCTGGGGTTTGTCCTACACTGACTCCGGCAAATAGTACAACCAACAAAGATAGCAGATATTGGCGATTTCACCGGAAGCCTCAATTTGAAAGGAGTTGTTCAGTTTCAAATAAAAAAAGTATGAACAAGAAAAAAGCGTTGATGCAACCGATTATCGGCGCAGAACGAGTTCCCTAAAAGATGTGATCATATAAAAGTCCGTATCGCACACCCCGATCACTTACAATCAATCTGTCAAATCCATAATTACGCATTACCTCTTGCAGGATAACGGTTCCCATTATGATGACATCGGCGCGTTGGGGCTGGAGGCCGGGCAGCTGTTTACGTTGCTCCAGGGGCACAGAGCAAAAGAGGTTCAAGAGATTATCGATTTGCCGGCGACTGAGCGGCTGCTTATGAATCTGTTCCGGGATGTAGGTGTTCATCTCTTTCTCAACCGCTAAAAGCGTAGTGACCGTTCCGGCAACACCAATCAGTGTGGTTCGGTCGGAGACAACGGGCATACCATTCAATTCGCTTGAAAACAATCTCCTTACAACCCTCCTTGCCGCTTCCAGTTCAGCGCTCGCCGGGGGATCATTCGCAATATATTGCTCAGTAAACCGCACCGTTCCAACATCCAGGCTTTTTGCAATCTGATATCCATCCCTGTTGCCACAGATAAATTCCGTACTTCCGCCCCCGATATCCAGGACCAGGTAATCACCGGAGATGTCCGAAAACTCGTACCGGGTCGCAAGAAACGTCAACCGCGCCTCATCATCGCCGGTAAGGATACGGACATTCCAACCGAGTTCGTTCTGCACTTGCCGGATAAATGCGGGGCCGTTCTCCGCATCCCGCATTGCACTGGTGCCGCCAATAATTACATCTTCGACGCCAAGGTTATTGCATATTTGTCTGTATTTCCTGAGAGTGGCGATAGTCCGCTCCATCGCATCGTTATGCAGTCGTTCCGTGTTTCCTACCTCCTGACCGAGGCGGGTGATTTCCACCTCATTCCGTACGGGATGGAAATGTCCGTCCTGGTATTCGGCGACCAGCAGCAGGGTGGAGTTTGTGCCGATATCGATGGAGGCGTAGATCTGATTTGACATTAATATCCTATGGACCTTTATCTCCCTGAATGTCCTGTGTAAAAAAATGCAAAGAAAGAAGATGTCATTCTGAACCCTGATTTATCAGGGTGAAGAATCTCCTTACTCAGCACTCCAGTATCTTTTGAGGGAGATTCTTCGCTTCGCTCAGAATGACAGATTTCATATGATATTTGTATTCTTCCTATTATTTGCTCATTCAACCCTGAGTTCATCCAGCACATAATCATTTTCGGCAAACTGCTCCAGTATAAACAGTATGTACCGTGCATCCACGCTGATGGAGCGAGTCAGGGACGGGTTAAACACCCAATCTGCGGAGATACTTTCCCAGTTACCGTCGAACGCGATACCGATGAACCGACCCTGCGCATCCATCACCGGACTCCCGGAATTGCCGCCGGTGATATCGGTAGTATGGAGAAAATCCACGGGGAGAGCCAGCAGATAACTGTCGACATACTGCGGCGGAATGCCACCTTCCCGTAATAACTCCAGCAGCCGATCCGGCGCATCGAACGGCTCCTCGCCGGTGTGCTTCTCCAGGATGCCCTTTCCGCTGGTAATATGCTCGTAAAGCACCGCATCCCTCGGAGAATACCCATCCACCATCCCGTAGGTCAGGCGCGGTGTAAAGTTGGCATCGGGATACATCTCACCGCCCCTCCAATCGTGCAGTCCACGGATCCATAGGGGCCGGAGTCGGGTCAGCTCCCCGCTCAGCCACTTATCGTATTGGTCAAGGCGATCGATAACCGGCCGCATCTCCCTGGCGAATTCGATCATCGGATCATTGAGGTCTTCTATCTCCTCCCGGCTCATTCCAAAGATTTCCATCCGACGGTCCTGGTCATTTAACTGCGTCTTTGCATACAATTGGTTAACGAACCGAACGATTGATTCATGCATTGTAAGGTCCGGGTATCTCTCTGCAATCTCCATTACTGGCGCAAGCTGCAGGTGCTCCGGAAGTTTACCCAGTTCCCGCAGGAAGTATTTCATAATCTCCTTGTCCACAGCCGGGTCAAATTCCCCCTGCATCAGTGAGAGCCGTTCCCTGAGACGAGGGACATTCCGGTCCATATATTGGTTCTCCCGCTCCAGGTTCGGCTTCTGTTTTTCCAATGACCATTTATCAATAAGCGTTGCCGCGTAGTAAACACGGGCCAGCCATTGCATGCTATTCATCAGGTTCTGCTGGGGATAAATAGAATCCACCGAAGTGTACACCTCCCGGAGCGCCGGGAGAATGTGACCGTATTTCTCTTTCCGGTCCGGTTCCTGATTCATCCAGGAGGTAAACTCCTTTTCCAACCCGAGTTTCCGGTCCAGCAGGTCCGCCTTTTTCAACCCTTCCAGCATCCCGTGGAAGTTTTTGTAATAATTTTCCAGGCTGGCCTTCCGGTCGGCATAGGTGATGGTGAGCGTGTCATTATCGGTGGTTTTCCGCTCGATGATTGACAGAACAGAATCATACATCGCGATCTGGAACGGATAGGATTTGTTGATATTATACCGGACGGAATAGGAAGTCCGGTATCGCTGGGTCCCGCCGGGATAGCCAATGATAAACGTGAAGTCGTCCCAGTTAATCCCGTCGTCCGTCATTTTCAGGAAGCGCTTCGGGGTATACGGTACGTTCTCTTCACTGTGCTTCCCCGACTGCATATCCGGACTGGCATAGATACGGAAAAAGGCGAAGTCCCCGGAGTGCCTCGGCCACATCCAGTTGTCAATTTCACCACCATAGCTGCCAATGGATTCCGGTGGTGCATAGACCAGACGGATATCCTCGAACTCCAGGTATTTGAACAGGTAGTATTTCAGTCCGTCGGAAAACTCTGACACGTCATAATGGTAGATCTCTGGTGCACCCGATTCGCGTTCTTCTTCCAGCACTTTTATAGCATCCTGGATGGCAGAGTAACGCTCTGCAGGATCCATCTCCTCCGTAATCCCGGAGGTTATTTCCTCGGTAACATCGGTGAATTCCACGGCAAGATACGCCTTGTATCCCGGCACGTACAACTCCTCGTTCCGGTCAGCGGCCTGGTATCCCCGTTTCACATAGTTGTTCTCTGCGGCACTCAGACGTTGCAGAGCCGAACTGGCCACGTGATGGTTGGTAATCACCAGTCCGTTTTCGGAGACGATACTCCCTGTCCCGCCTCCTATCTGGACAATTGCGTCTGAAATGGACGGTTTATCCGGGCTGTAGATTTGGTCCTGCGTGAGCTGAAATCCTGCCGATTTCAGTTGCTCAATGGGAAGCTGGTCCAACATCCACATGCCCTCTTCAGCGGATACCGAGACAACACTGAAAAGTGAAATAAAAAGAACAAGAAAAAATCTGCGCATAATACTTACTCCTGAGTTGAAGATAATTTTATCGCGTAACGAAATAAATTATTGAAGTAATCAAGGAATAGCATTGGTTTTTTACGGGGTACTTTTTTCCATAATCCCAATCTCATCCTCCGTAAGGTCGTAAAAGGCGGAGATCCATCTCCCGGTCAGTGGCGGGAGAGTCTTTCCGCCATTGTTCCCTTACAGGGACGATGGCGGTTTTTTGAGTTTTTCTCATGCACCGCGAATGGCACGGTGTACTGCCATTGGCCGCTTGGAGCGCCGATGGCAGTTTTTATTTGGTTGATTTTCACATTCACCGCCAACGACGCTGTGAGCGATCGTCGGCGGGTTGTTTCTGTTCTGCCATTGATCGCTTGTAGCGTCGATGGCAGTTGTGTTGGATTGTTCGAGTAACCGCGAACGGCCTCTGGAGAGAACCATCCGCGGGAGCTCTCTGCCGCCGTTGATCCCTCGCAGGGTCGACGGCGGTTTATTAAAATTGCTCCACTTACACCGCGAACGGCGCAGAAAGCGACCGTCCGCGGAAGCTAGTTCACACCCCCCTTCACAATCTCATCATCAGTGAGATCGTAGAGATCATATACCAATTGATCGATCTCCCGGTCGGTGGTAGTTATTCAAACAGATACTTCTCGATCTCCTTATACCGGTTTTTCTCCTCAAAATATTCCATCACAAACTGCCTGTATTCTTTACCGGATTCAAACCATTTATTGACAAGCGAATTTTCGTAGAGGTGCCTGTGGCGAACACCAATAAACTCAGGATAATTTGAATACCGCCAATCTTCCAGCCGTTTAACGATCCCTGCTTCGAGTGGATTCAGATGAATATACCGGCAGACATGCATGAGGTACCCTTCATCATCGACTTCCTTGCCATCCCCCTGCTTCTCGAAGAGCCTGCCAGAGCGGTCGTACGCTCTATTGATTGCCTGAACATAGGACTGAAATGTCGATCTGATAAATTGTGAAATTTGGGAATCTCCATCTTGTCTGATTAATAAGTGGTAATGGTTTGGCATCAGGCAATATGCGACAATTGTGAGGTTATACTTCTCCTTATTCTTCTCTAAAAGTTTCACCAAATAATCATAATTCTTTTCTTCAAAGAAGATATCCTGCCGGTTATTGCCGCGATTGTAAATGTGGTAGTAATGTCCTTTTTCATATTGCATTGGAATCTCAGTTCCTTCCGCCGTTGGTCCTCTTCAGAGGCCGACGGCGGTTGTTCTCTTTCTCTTTTTTTTAAACAACCGCGAACGACACTGATAGTGATCGTCCGCGGGATCTTCTTCCCGCCATTGTTCCCTTCCAGGGACGATGGCGGTATTTTCGATCTATCTTAACAAACCGCGAATGACGCTGTGAGCGATCATCCGCGGGAGAATTACCCCACACTCCCCTCCACAATCCCAATCTCCTCCTCCGTGAGGTCGTACAGTTCATACACCAGCTGATCGATCTCCCGGTCGGTGGCGGTGATGCGCCGTCGGAGGAGGGTACGCTCCTGATCCGAAGCTGCGTCCCGGAAACGGAGATGCTTCCATTCATTCCGTTACCCGTTTTTTCTTGATAAAAAACGGGTAGAAAAAATCAAGAAAACTTCGAACTCGCACATCGAAAGCCTCGTGATGATCTTTCATAATAAGGGGAAGAAAATAAAGTTGTGTAGAGAATTTTCTACTAGGGTGCTCAGACACGAAGTTTTCGAAAAAAAACCGGTGGAGGATTTCCACCGAGTGGAATTGCGGTTTTTATCAGCCTTGCCATTCGTTTTGTAGTATTTCTGTCGGTTGACCGTTACCAAACCCAGCTGTCTGAAGGAGCGAAGCGACTGAGTTCTGGGTTTGGTAGGGAGACCGGTGTAGAAATACTTGAAACGGATGGCTCCGCTGGATTTTTGGTACTTTTTCTAAAAAAGTACAATGAGAAACAAAAATGGAATAAAGATTAACCGATACTCCCTTCCACAATCGTGATCTCATCCTTGGTGAGGTCGTACAGTTCATACACCAATTGATCGATCTCCCGGTCGGTGGCGGTGATGCGCCGCTGCAGGACGGTG
>Ga0180434_10000701_pt1 | contig 49090 bp, 37 predicted proteins | sample SS_ome_7_FD_132453 | JGI IMG/M metagenome (GOLD analysis project Ga0180434, IMG submission 132453) | Hypersaline lake sediment archaeal communities from the Salton Sea, California, USA - SS_1_D_2 metaG | ecosystem: Environmental > Aquatic > Non-marine Saline and Alkaline > Hypersaline >... | reverse complement strand
GGACCATTTGCTGGAACTGTCATTTGTCTGTCCGGCTTGGTGGCTGTTCAGTTGGCTTTGCATCTGTTCAAATTTGGAGCCTCTTGAAACATCTGCCTTCTGATTGCGCAACCGTTACGATAGATGATGTGCCGGCCGTGTTGCTTTGCACCGTGTTGCCGATCAGCGTGACAGAGCTCTTCCAGAGCTGTATCCCGCCGCCGACGGCCCAATCGGCGGTGCTGGCGACGTTATCCTGCACGGTGTTGCCGCTCAGCGTGGCAGCGCTCCCGTAGAGCGACAGACCGCCACCCGCGCCCGTGCCGGTTGTACTGGCCGTGTTGCTGTAGACCACACAGTTGCCGATGGTGGCCGTGGCCGTGTAGACGTATATCCCACCACCGGCATCGTCGTACCATGGGTCGCCTCCCAGCCCGGTCGCGTCGCCGCCGGTGACGCGCAACCCCTCGAGCGTGAGGCTGATCACCTGCCCCGAGCCTGCCGATGGGCCGACGACGTAGAACACGCGCCCCTGCCCCTGGGCGTCCAGCGTGGTCTGGTTCGCCTCCGGGTCGGGCGGATTGGTGAAGGCGGCAGTGTAGCCTCCCCGGATGGTCACTGTCTTGCTGACGTACACCACCTGCGTGACGACGCCGGTAGTCGTGATGTCGTCGCAGGGGCGCACGTTCACGCCGGTGTACGTGCCGGCGGCGACGAGGATCTCGTCGCCGTCGTCGGCGACGTCCACCGCGAACTGGATGGTCTGGCACGGATCGCCTGGATCGCTGCAAGCGCTGTCATCGCTGCCGGTGGCGTCGTCCACGTAGCGCGGGGTAGCGACAGGTGCCGCAGCGACCGGCAGCGACTGCCCTCCCAACGCCCACACAAGTGCCAGAGCCGCCCCCATCCCCAGAACGAGCGTAACGAGTAAATGTCTGACATTGCTGTTCATCTTTTTTCTCCCTCAACTTGGTATTTGATACGCTAATCACGCACGTTTCAAGACGAGCGGCAGGTAGATTTGATACCGCTGAAATTCGTAGGCGCCGATGTCACAAGCATCACCCTGGGGCCGGTCCACGCCGCGCTGGTCGGTCGTCACGTCGGGCAGACACAGACCTGCGTCTATGGCCGGGCTGCCCTCCAGGAGCGGATGGGTCCCGTCGGCGTCCAGCGGGCCGATGAGGGGAGCGGTGCCCGTGATGTCGCCCGCGGCGGAAAAGCCGCACGAGTCGTCGCTATCGAGGTTGTGGCCGGTCGAGGTCAGCACGCCGCTGCAGTTGACCGGCTCGTTGTGCGCGACGAGGCTGTTTTGCAGCCAGATCGCACCGAATACCCTGTGGATGCCGCCTGCGCCACCGGCTGCCGTGTTGCTGGCAACCGTGGTAAAGGTCAGTATGGATGTGCCACTGCTGTTCTCAAGGCCGCCATCAGTCGCCGTGGCCATGTTGCCACTGACGGTGGTGTTGACCAGGGTCAATGCGCCACCGCCGTTATACAGGCCGCCGCCATGTAGGGCCGTGTTATTTAGAACTTGACCTCTGTACAGCGTCACATCGCCCTGGTTGACGTACGCCCCACCGCCACGCTGGACGGCGGTGTTGCTGACGATCTGCGCTCCCTCCAACGTGGCGCGGTGGACGTCGAAATAGATGCCACCGCCATCGCCATCCGTCCCTGTATCGCTGATGGTATTGTGGGCAATGAGACTTGCGCCGGTCTGGGTAAAGGTGGTGCTGGACCCAGTGAAAAACATCCCGCCGCCACGTCGCCCGGCGGTGTTGTCGACGATCTGTCCACCGTCCAGCGTCATATTCGCTTGACTGACGTACGCCCCGCCGCCATAAGTACGGGCCGTATTACCGGCAGCCTGCCCGCCTAGCCACATCAGACCGCTGTGGGAGACATACACGCCACCACCAACCCCAGCGCTGTTGCTGACGACGCGTCCTCCTGCCAGCGTCACGTGGGCGTCCTGCTGCACACATACCCCCCCTCCCACTGAAGAGGCCCTATTGTGGGCAATGACGCTGTCACCGGTCTGAGTCAGGACGGTCCCGCTGTCACTAACGCCCACCCCACCGCCGGAGCTAGCCGTGTTGCTGAAAATCTGCACGCTGTCCAACGTCACAACGCTACCAGCGCCGGCGAACACCCCACCGCCATTACCACCGGCGGTGTTGCTGAAAATTCGCGCGCCGTCCAACGTGGCCATGGCAGAGGTGCTGACGTACACCCCAGCGCCGCTGCCGTCGTGCCCCGTGCCGCTGACGACGTTGTAGGCGATGATGCTGTCACCGGTCTGGGTAAAGACGGCGCCGGAGCCATAGATGTACACCCCGCCGCCGCGCTTGCCGGTGTTACTGACGACCTGCCCTCCGATCAACGTCACCTTGCCATTAGTAACGAATACGCCGCCTCCGTAGCTGCTAGCAGCATTGCTGATGACGACTGTGTTGACGAGCATTAGATTGGATCCGTTATCAAAGATACCACCGCCTCCGCCGATAGCATAACCGTTAAAGACCGTCACCCCAGAGATGACGATCGTACCCGCTTCATACCGGATATCGAAAACCCGGTCTAGACCGTTTGCGTCGATGGTCGTCTGATCGGGCCCAAGACCGACGATGGTCAGGTCATCGGTGATGTCCAGGTCGCCGGTGGCGGCGTCATTCTCGCCCGTACCAGTGATGACCAATGTATAGACGCCGCTTCCCAAGGTAATGACGTCGGCCTCGCCGTTATTATTGGCAATGATGATGGCGTCTCGCAGCGAGCAATCGCCGTCGGAGCAACTACCGTCGTTCTCGTCGGTAAAAGTATCCACGGCAAAGCTCGCCGCGCGGACGACCGGCAGCCGGCCGTCGCCCAGGAGCCACACGAGGGCCAGGGTCAATCCCAGCCCGAGGATAAACGCTGTGAGGATTTTCTTGATTCGCATGTTGTCTCTCCTTAATTTTCAACATTTGGAGACGCAGGTGTATGCTGCTTCCCGCAGCTCTCTTCCCACTTGCGACGAATCCGCGTACACCTGCGTCCTATGTCTACTCGCCGATGCCTACCAACTCGACGGCGTCAATTTCGTTCCAGGTTGCGAGCACCGATTGGTCGATCGTGATCCGAACACCGACGACCAGGTAATCGGCGCCCTCCACCGGGATCGAGAGCGTGTAGGGGCACTCGTCCGACATATCCTCAGGCTCCCCCACGTAGATGCCGTGGAGTTCCCCCTCGGTGTCGAGCAGGTCGACAAAGAGCACCTGGTTGGGATTATAGGATTGAACGATGTTCACCTCGGTGGGATAGACGGCGGTATCGTAGCTCAGCTCGAGCCACTCGACGGTATCCGATTCGGCGGAGGCCCAGGCCGTGGTGTAATCGCCACAGTCGGGCGTGTCTGGCGCGCCGGTCGCCTGGATGGCGGCCCAGTTGGGGTTGTCGTACTCGGAGCTGGCGCTGGCGGAGGAGGCCCACTGCCGGATCTCATCGCCCTCGATCTCTTCTTCCAGGTCGAGGTCAAGCTCCGGCTCGAAGAAACTGACCGAGGCGAGCACGTCCTCGAACAGCGGCTCGAACTCGTCGTCCCAGCGGTCTCTCGGCGCCATCCCGATCATGCTAAAGCTCTGCGCCGGAGGCACTGCTACAAAGACGACCCGCCCGCGCATCTCCTTGTCCCCCTCCATGCCGCTCACGTCGACCACCAAGCCGGGCAAGCCAGCGACGGTGATCCCGTCAGGCTCCGAAACCTCGATGCCCGTTTCGAGGTCGGCTATGAATTTATCGTAAAGTTCCTCGGTGGTGGAGCCTTCCTCGTTTTCGCCGCCGATCAACAGGAGCGCCGGGCCAGTGTCCGGGTCGGCATCGGGCGCTTCCATGCTGGCGAAACCAAAGACCTCCTCGACCGTATAGTCCGGGATCGGCTGGAAGGCGAACCCGCCCATCTCGCTCCGGTATTCCTCGCCGGATGCGGTCTCTGGGGGCGTGGTCTCTTCCGCCTCCACGATCTCCTCCAGGCGGATGTTGACGTTGGTGCTGTCGCCAAAGTCGACGCCCTGGAGCACGAGCTCCTCGCCGCTCGACCAGCCCGTAAAGACGAGGCTAAAGCCGTCGTCCTGGATCGAGGTGAGGACGTCGTACTCGGCCAGACCCATGTCGGCGAGCGCCTCCCGGTAGAACTCGATGGATTCCTCGATGCTGAGGCTGGTCTGGAAGTTGATCCCGCTCTCTCCTCCCTCGCCCATGAACTCCCACACGTCGTCCGGCAGAGGAAAGACCGTGTCGTACTCATCCTCGCTTTCGGCGGGCGGCTCGGTCGGGGCGGGCGCTTCGGTGGGAGCAGGCACCTCCGTTGGGGCGGGCGCTTCGGTCGCGGCGGCGGGGGGCTTGGTCGGCGCGGGAGCCGACGTAGCGGTCGGTTCTGGCTCACTGCCGCCCAAGCCACAGGCCAGGGTGACCAACGCCAGGACGATCAGAACACAGATAGATGTGAATTTGCGATTCATCAGAATCTCCTTTTTGGGTTATATTTCGAGTGAAATCCTCCCGCAGGTTCGGAACCTGCGGGAGGATGGGTGAAACTACTGCCGTGTCACCAGTGGCAGGTACACCTCGAACATCGGATAGAGGACCGATAGGTTGGATGTCGTCCCCGCGTCCAGGCCATCAATAGTCCAATCGTCTGGAACTGTGCTCATGGTGCGCAGCCTGTCATGCTCTCCCAGAGGCGCGGGCAGGGTGGCGGTCCAGTCGCCGTTTGCGTCGGCGGTTACCACGTCCAGTGATTGGAGCGCCTCGATGATGTCGTCATCGTCGTCCAAGAACACCTCAACAGTGCAATTAGCGCACACCTGGCTGTTCTCGCTGGTACCGCTGACCCCAGTGACATTGACGCCGTTAATATGTGTCACCACCGCTGGTTGGAAGGCGCGCAGCGCTTCCGGCACTCCACTGCCGTAGGCGATGGCGTCCTCTGGGAACGTATTGTCCCCTTGTTCCTCCGGCCACGCGCTTTCCCTCTTGATGGTGTTGCCCCGCAGCGTATTGCCATTGAGTCGGTCGATGATGATAGAGTCGTTCATGAGGATAGCGCTGAGGCCCGTCTCGACGATGGTGTTGCTGATCACCTGCGTATCTTCGGGGCCGCCGCTGAGTTTGATGCCGCGCCCACAGATGCCGATGGCATTGTCGAGGGCATCCAGACCGATGACATTGTTCTGGATGAGATTGTTATCGTCGGTGCCGGAGGACTGGATGGCAAACGGTTGCTCGGACAATTCGGATATATCCAGGTAGAGACCGGCAAAGCGGTTGCCATCGGCCTCGTCGGGGCCGCCGATTTGGTGATTGTTCCCCTCGACGGTGATGCCGGTCCCGCCAGCCCAGGTGCTGCCCGTGCACGGGTGCTTGTCGAACTGGGCTGGAAGAGGCACGGTACCGTCGGCGCGCATCCCGATCCAGTTGCTGGTGAACACATTGCTATCCCCGCGGATCGCCACTGACGCTCCAAAGAAGCCCGCGAATTTGTTGTCGCGGATGATGTTGTCATTGGAACCGGACATCAGCGATATTGCGCTGCCGCCTTCGGGATCGGTATCATCGCCGGAGCTGAGGGTCGTACCGTCGCTGGACAGGCCAAACCAGCAATCCTCAATGATGTTGTCGTCGGTATTCACATACATGTGGGCCTTGAAATTCTGCATCCCCAGGCCGCGGATGGTGATCTCATCGTCTCCCACGACGTCGCCCACGATAAAGCCATCATCTTGACCCGTTCCCGGTCCGATGAGGATGATCTTGGGGCCGTCAGAGCGCCCGCCGGGCTGGGTGGATCCATCAATGGTGACCTGCCCTTTGATCCGCCGAAAGACGTGATTGTCCGAGGTGCTTTGCGGTTCGATCTCCCAGACCCCCAGGCCGCTGTCATACCCTTCGCTGGGATCTGCTGGAATGTCGAAGCGGATCAAGACGGGCAGTTCGCCAGAGGACAGAAGCCTCGATTCGACAATAGCGCGGCGCAGGGTACAGGGAGTTTCATCGCTACTCGTACCTGTGTAGCACGTCTCGCTCTTGCTATTACTAGGATCGGTACCGCTGGTGACGGTAATAACAGTTTTATATTGCACTACTCCCGTCACGCCAGAGGGGGCTTGCAAGTCGATCTCGTTCTGCGGGTCCGGTTCCCTGGCCACAGCCACGATCACACTCAACGCCAGAAGCATCAACAACGTAACCAAAACGATTTGCCATACTTTGTTTTTCATCAGAATCTCCTTTATTCTAATTCGTATTTTGTAATGCGTGATAACTTTCTCGTGTTTCCAGAAACTTGATGCGATATCACCTCCTCACTTCTTGTTCATTCTGGGGTTCGGACTGGGTCTGCAAAAATTCAAACAGCGCCTCCAGGCTGGCAAAGCCCTGGCGTTCGCCGGTGCCGGGACTTTCCAGCGAGGCGCGCCAAACTTGCTTTTCTCCGTTGCTGGTCTGCCACAAGCGCAGCAGGTACGATAGATACCGTTGTTCTCGTCGTTGTTTATTCATAACCTCTGCTGTCTCCTGAACCGCCGCCGATCGGGTATAGCACAGAGCATTGAGAGATGTCACGCCCCAAGCGAGGCATCTCTCTCGTGTTAGCTATTCCTCAGGACGAGCGGCAGATAGACGCTGTACTCCGCGCCACCGTGCCAAAAGCCCTGCTCCAAGGTGACGCCCTCGCCGGAGACGAGCCCTACCACCGTCTGACCAAGCGTGGCCCGCAGACTCACACTTCCAACCGTGGAATCCGACGCCCCACCGCCCAGTACCTCCCGCGGCCGCTCGAGGTCGCCACTCGCCAGCGCCAGCCCGGCCAGCAGCAGCGGCAGGGCCAGCGCCAATGCCAGAACGTGAATCGTTCTCATTCTCGCGTCTCCTTATGGGCAGATGTAGCCGCTGTACGCGCCATCGTAGACCTGGAAGCAGACCAGCGTGCCGCTGTCGCGAGTAGCGCCGCCGTCTAACTTGCTGACGCCCAGGCGCACCGTGCCGCCGTTCTGGTACAGCCCATCGTCGCCAGTGAACTGCGAGCTGTCGACCGTCGCCACGCTGTAAGAGTTGGACAGGCCATAGTTCTCGATACCGCCGTTCTCGCCCAGGGCGACGACGCTCTCGGCCTCTAGCGTCGCGCTGCCGCTATTGGCGATGCCGTAGGCATTGTCCCCCGCGCGCGCGGTGAAGGAGCCGCCGTGCAGCGTCGCGGCGCCGATCCAGTTGGCCAGGCCGTAGTTGGTGCTGCCGTCCTCGCCCAGCGCGGTGACGCTTTCGGCCTCCAGCGTGGCGTCGCTGTTGTAGTTAAAGATGCCATAAGCGTTGTCTCCCCCACGCGCAGTGAAGGAGCCACCGCGCAGCGTCGCCACTGCACTGTTGTAGTTGTACAGGCCGCAGTTCTCGTCGCTGCCGCCCTCGGCCAGGGCGGTGACGCTTTCGGCCTCCAACGTGGCGCCGCTGCTAAGGTTGTAGATGCCATGGGCATCTGCCCCGCCGCGCGCAGTGAAGGAGCCACCGCGCAACGTCGCGGTCATGCCGTTGGACCGCAGGCCGCGGTTCTCTTCGCTACCGTCCTCGGCCAGGGCGTCGACGTTCTCGGCCTCGAATGGGGCACTGCCGGTGTGGGAAATACCCACGGCCGACATCCCACCGCGTGCGGTGAAGGAGCCGCCGCGCAACGTCAGCGCACCACTGTTGAACAAACCAGTGTTGTCGCTGCCATTCTCGGCCAGGGCGTCGACGTTCTGCAACGTGACGCCGATGCCGTTCCCGTTCAGATAGATGGCGTAATTGACCGTGCCATCGCCTTGCGCTCGTACCGTCACCTCCGTCACCAGCGTTTGGGTCGTGCCGTCCCCCGCCAGCAGGGCCGCCTGGAAGTACTCTGTGCCGTTATTGTTTATCGCCAGGGCCTGCAGGCTGACGTGGTGAGTCAGAACCAGTGTGGCCTGGGTCAGGTACGGCGGGGGGTTTCCGATGGTGCTGGTGATGACGGTCAACTCCTGACCGGCTCCCTGGAGATGTACGTGGGGCTTCATCGTCACCGTCTCGCTGTACACCCCCGGCGCCACCCACACCAGGTAGGGATTGCTGGCCGCGGCGTCGCGGATGCTGTCGATGGCCGCCTGGACGGTGGTATAGTCGCCGCCGCTCTTGGCCACGATGACCAAATTCTGGTAGTCGGCCCCCAGCTCGCTGGCGTGCAGGCCGTCGACTGTGTCGGCGTTGGCCGCCTGCAAGGCATACGGCACGGCGGCGATGCGCGTGTCCGGCTTTAACTGTTCAAAAGGGCCGGCGGCGCTCGCGCCGAACCAGACCCGCAGGTAGCGCTCGGACTGGCTAAAGACGTCTGCTGCCAGTGCTCGCGTCATCCCGTCCAGTTTCGTATCCCCCAGAAGGAGGCTGAACAGGCCATCGCTCACCTCCAACCGCACAGAAGCGGTCGGCTCCCCGGCACTGGTCCCGTCGTTCGACCAATAGGTGATAGCGCCGGTCGCGTCGACGACGGCGAACTTGAAGTAGCCCATGCCGTCGTAGGGGCTGCCACTCACGCGCACCTCTCCCTGGTAGGAGACCACCCTCGGCGCCCCGCCCTGGGCCAGGGGAGCATTCCCTGGCGCGGCCCGGCTCACTGCCATCAGCGCCGCCCCGGCGAGCAGCGCCAGGCCCAGGACCAGCATGAAACGTGTTCTTATTCTCGTGCTCATTTCAGACCTCCTTGTCGTTGGTATATTCGTAGCTTGAGTAGGCTAGACATGAGAGCCTCCTTGCTACGTCACAACAGACCTGACTTTGCACTGTTCACCCAACCTGCGTCCGATTGGATGTCCGTCTTGTGAACGATCAGGTCGGCGTCCCACTGTGCATCAGTGAAATAGACCGTTTTATCCGCCTCGCTTTGAATGTCAGTGTACCACCAGATCGGGCCTTCGGCAGCCTCCCATTGATTTGTTGTTTCGTAGACGATCAGGTCGGCTTCCGAGCGAATGTCCGTGATGAATACTTTCAGATCCGCCTCGGATGCAATATCTGTTTTGTATAGTTTAGCCATTTTGCGTTCTCCTTTTACTGAATCTCTAATCCCACCAACTCGACGGCGTCAATCTCATTCCAGTTGCCGCCCTCGCGCTGGTCGAGATGGATGCGCGCCCCCACTATCGGGAAGTCAATCCCGGTTACGAGGAAGGAAAAGAGGCGGGGGCACGCATCTGCGGACGCTGGTTCTCCTTCCCAGACTGTGTGATATTGGTCAGCCTCGTCTATGACCTCCACGCGCGCGATGAAACCGGGTGAGTGCGTTTCGTAAATGTTGATCCGACGAGGAACGACCGGCAAAGGAAACCCAAGTTCCAGCCAGTCAACGCCGTCTGGCGCCGACGAGGCCCAGGCGGTCGGCGAGTCGCCACACTCAGGCGTGTCGGGTGCGCCGCTGGCCTGCTGGGCCGACCAGTCAGGACTGGAGCGCTCAGAGCTGGCCGTGGCAGCGAAGGCCCACTGATCGAGCCTGGGGATGAATCTCCCGTCACCGGCCACAATCTCCCAGGTCATTGGCCCGTCGAGGGTCTGCTCGTACCGGACGTCAATGCCCACGTGGTCAGAGGTCTCTGCCTTCAGGTCGTAGGCGCCGAAGGGGATACCGGTCAGCGTGAAGCTCTCGCCGTCGGCGATGACGGCGCCTCCGAGCAGATCGTCGCCCCACTGATCGCTGTAACTGGGGGCAAGGTAGACGTAGCAGATGTCAGCGCCGGAGTCGTTGGTGATCTCCAGCGTCGTAGCCTGCGCGGGCGTGGGCGCTGGAGTGGGAGAAACTGCGGTGGGTTCGTCGAGAGAATACCTGTATTGATTTGCTGCACCAGCGGGAAAATCGAGGCTCTCGATGAATGCCTCTATCGGCTCCACGATCAGCATCCCGTCGATGTAGGTGACTCCCCCACCATAACCCAGGTAAAACATCTCGTCGCCAGCGTAGACAATCCTGTAGCTCTCCGTACCGCCGCCAATCTCAAGCGCATCTGGCTCTATCCTCTTGATGGATGAGCAGTCGATGGCTTCGAGTTGTTCGAAGAACGCTCCCACCTTTTGCTCATCGACGTCGATTACCCATTCCCCCTCATTGACCTCTGTGTCCGTTGTTTTGCCGTTCCTGGTCAAGGTCACCTTGTTCCTGGTGATGACGATCCGCTCGTACAACTGCAATTCCGGCGGGATCGTCCCCGATTCCTCGGTGTACGAGACTTGAGAGACATCCTCCATATAGCGTACTGTCGTCTTGCAGCCCGATGTGCAGAAGCAGAACAGCACGACCAGCACGAGAAATAGTTTGACTTTCACGTTGCCTCCTGGCTTTTTCCTTCTGGCTCGTCGTGGAATTCGGCCTGGGCCTGCAGGAAATCAAACATCTTCTCCAGGCTGGCAAATCCCTGGCGTTCGCCGGTGCCGGGGCTTTCCAGCGAGGCGCGCCAAACCTGCTTTTCTCCGTTGCCGATCTGCCACAAGCGCAGCAGGTACGATAGATACCGTTGTTCTTGTCGTTGTTTATTCATAACCTCTGCCGTCTCCTGGACCGCCGAATCGAAACATTCCGATCATTGAGAGACACTCCGCCCTAAAGCAGGGCATCTCTCTTGTCAGCTATTCCTCAAGACGGGCGGCAGGGCAATACTTGCATGACTGAGACTTTTGGTTACTCATAGTCAAGGTCGTAACTGTAATCCAGACCGCCGGGTTCCATATAGCTCAGGTCGACGTAGGCACCGATGCAGTAGCACCAACTGTCGCCCCACCAGCGGTCGTGCCAGCGGTGCCAGGTACTGGGCGAGCACCAGCCGAATCCGACAGCGATCCAGAAAGCGCCGCCATAGATGTCGCATTTGCTGTTCTGACACGTGCGGTTGTACATCCGGCCGCCGTTATCCAGCCGGGCGTACCCCAACTCCAGTTGGCCGCGCGCGCTGAGCACGCAGGCCGCGGTCGCGTGGACGAAACCGGTCAGGGTTCCCCCCCAGATCTCGTCGCTCCAATAGTACCAGAACCGGATCTCGCCGCCGGCGCTCGCTTTCAAGAGGCAGCTATCTCCGGCCAGGGGAAAGTCGCCAAAGAGGTAGGCGTAGATGCCCTCGTAGCTCCCCTGGTCGCCGAGCGTGTCCAGAATCTCGCCAAAGCCCGCCTCGCGCAGAATGGCGCTCTCCTGGGGGATGACGCCGTAGAGAAACCCACCGCCGACGCGGCTGTCGAGGAAATAGGCTTCAAAGTTCCCGCCAAAGTAGTACAGGTACGCGGCCGCCCCATCGGGGGGGATATATGGGCCCATGCCGAAGGTGCCGTCCAGCTCCAGCGCTGAAAGACCCGCGATCCCGATGGGGTCCAGGTTGGCGGCACCCTCGAATCTCCATTCGTCCCCCACGGGCGTGGCCAGCGCGTGGACGTGCCCGCCGATACCCAGGCCTAGATCATCGACGATGGTCAGCAGATTCAGGTACACGTCGCCCGAGAGCTCGATCTCGCCGTCCCGATCCATCTTGAAGGTGATCCAGTCGACGCTGAAGAAAATGTCGGTCGGGTCTTGAGGCGGAGGCAGGTTCCAGATGACCTGCCCGGCGCCCTCGAGCTGGGTGATCTCCAATCCCAACCCCTCGCGCCGGAAGACAGCACTGAGCGCGGTCGTGTTCATCGAGATGTTGCTTTCCCGCAAAGCACTGCCGGCCTCGACGCCGGTGACGCCGTAGGCGTCTTCGCCGTTCAACCCTTTCAGGACCGGTTCCAGCACGTCAAAGACCTCGTTGTAGGATCTGCGATTCGCTTCGGGGCACGTACCGCCCGACCACGAGGTGCACCAGCGATCCTCCCATATCTCCTCGGCGAGATCGAGAGCGTCGTTCTCGTCGCCTGGCGCCTGGCTGTATCCAAACTTGTCGGCCCAGATCTCGATATCCCCGGCAACCTGGGTCCACTCGTCGTAGGGTCGGATACCGCCAGACACCAAGGGGCGGTTCATCGCCAGGGCGCGGAAGGCCGCCTGGCTGGCCCCATATCCCAGGTAGATGCCCACCATATCGTTATAGGAGCTGAGATTCCAACGGATGTCCACGATGCCCGCGACGTCGGCCCGGAATATCTCCGTTCCAGGAAAGACGAGCGCGTTCGGTAGGAGCGCCACCAGGATGCCGCCCTCGGTGTTGCCGAGGAACTTTACCGGGAGATCGACGTCCAACACCTGGTTGAGCACAGGCCAGACCCAGGGCACGCGCCCGCTCTGGATGCCGACGAACTTGGTCGCCAGGATGGCATAGTTCACCGCCAGCGGGAACTCGCCGACCAGTTCGTCGACAGCGGGGATATTGTTGGCCAGCGTCTGCGCGGCGGTCGCGTCGCCTTTCACCTCGCCAAAGTAGTCGACGCCGATGTCGCCGTCGAGCACGATCAACCCACACCCGTCGTGGGTCGTGGCCGCACACTCCGCCAGCGAGTCCCCGGTGAGGTTTCCGGCGCTATCCAGCAGCTCTTCGGGAAGCGTGTCCATCGTACCGGTCAGGTCGATGTCCAGTGTGCTGGGATCGCTGGCGTCGTCGAGGATGCCGCTGTAGTACCGGCTGAGCTTGACGGCGCTCAGGATGAATCGGAAGCTGCCCGTGCGATAGTCGATGTCGTCCGGCGGCAACATCCGCAGCGCGCCGACGTCGCCATCGGGAAGCCACTCGCTGTTAAAGACCAGCTCGGCAGGCGGCGTGGTCGGTTCCGCGTCGGCAGGCTGGAGACCCGGTACGGCGGCCTCGCTGTCCTGTAGCGTCAGGACCCGCGTCAACACGCCGGCGATCTTGAGCGTGTAATCGGTGGTATCGGCGATGGCATAGGCCCAGGCCGACGGCGTCTCGGTGAAGGACCAATAGCGATGCGTGACGTTGACAGGCTCCCGGAAGACGCCGGAGAGCGGGCGGTTGCGCGCATCCGTGACCGTCACGGTCAGCGGCATCGTGGCGTCGGTGGGGTAGGGCAGCGTCAGGTCGGTGATGAAATCCTCAGGTGGGTCAAGGGCTTTGTTGTCGAGAAAGACCAGCTCGATGCGCTGGACGTTCTCGCTGTACCCCCACTTGTTGGTGCGAGGGCCTTTGTCGGTCATGATGACGTGGCCGCTGACCCCGCCCTTGCGGATGTAGAGGTTCATCGCCGAGCCTTGGAACTCGGAGGGATCGAAGAAAGAGTAGTAGACCGACTCGTCGTCGCTATTGAGATTCAGCCCTGGGTCAAAGGTCCCGCCAGTCTTGGGGTCTGGAAGCCGCTGCCACGCGGCCTCGGCCGGCATCGGCCTCCAAGTCGTGGGATCATCCGGAAACGCCACGGGCGCGATGAACAGCTCGCCCTGCGCGGGATTGGTCCAGAAAGATGGCCATGTTGCGGTCTGAGGCATCGTCACGGTGGCCGACAGGTAACCGTTCGCCCCGACGTTGACGTTGCCGATGGGCGTCAGCTCCAGGGTGCGCGGTTGGGACAGCATCAGTGTGTCCGTCAGAAATCCCGTGCACAGGCTGTAGCGCGAGCGGCTGGTAGCGTCGCACCAGCGGTTGCGGATCACATAGTCGGTCACCGTTCGGTTAGACTCGTAGGTGAGCGACACCTGGGCTGCCCCGAGGTTATCACCCGTGATCTGGCTGTCCACGATGCTCAACTTGCCGCCGTCGCTTGAGACGACAAAGCCGGCCGGGAAACTGGTGGCATATTTGATCGTCTCTTCCGTGCCAAAGTCGCCGGTCAGGCCGTCCGTCGTCACCTCCGCTTTATTGGAATCGTAGGTGGGGCGCAGCAAGGCCAGGTTATTGTCGGGCTTGTGGATCCAGCCCCCGCCGGGGACGCGGAAAGAGGTCGTAACAGTGGTACCCAGGTCGAGCGTCGCCTCATCCAACCAGGCCGTGTCGCTGTGCAATTGCCACGGCAGGCTTTCATCTACGATCACAGCGCCCTTCCCCAGCGACAAGGGACTGAACCGGTAGTTCGTCGTCAACTGTGAGAAGACGCCAAAGAGCGTGTCTGTGCGGTCGGAACCGGGGATCTCGACCCGGATTGTGTCCGGCAGTATCTTGACATCTATCTCGGCCCTCACGTCGGTGGTGGTGAACTCGATATCCTGCAGGTAGATCTTGAACCCGTTTATCGGCACGTGTGTCTTGTCGAGCGTCGCTACGATGCGACCGCCCGTATGCTGTCCGCTGACCCTGTTGATGGCAATATCCTGGAACTCCACGTCGGCCCAGGTCTCTGAGCCGTTGGTCAGCGTGCCAGAGCCGTAGGCGTGGTCGAGATCAGGGACGTCCACTCGCGTGTATTCCGGGCAGTCCGGGTCGCCGTCATCGGCGATCCAGTAGCTCACGTCCTGGAGCTTCCAGCCGTTGCGCAGGGTGATGGTGACGGGGCCGCCACCTACCGTCAGCTTGTTACAGCTCGAGCTGATGGGCGAAGGAGGACTGATGCTCTCGGAGAGCTTGGCTTTACCGGGATCGTCGACGAGCGGCTCAACTGTGATCGGCGCCCAAAATCCCAGCATCTCGTAGCTGGTCGGGCTGAGCACGAGGATCACGTACTCGTATCGCACGTCGGGGCTGGGGTCCGACCGGTCGTCAAAGTAGTGCGGTTGCAGGGTCATCACGGGGCTTATCTGCATCCAGTTGCCGCCCTCGGCCCGGCGAAAGACGGCGACGGGCGGGGTCGACGAATCGTCGCTGAGAATGTGGAGGCGCACGTAGTATTCGGGAGGCGTGACGTCGGTATCGGTCAACCACTCCGCCGAGACCATCGATCCCACCCAGTTCAGGTTTCGATTGGTGTCCAGGAACTCGTTGGTCAGCACGTGCTCCCACGTGGAGATGGTGTTGGAGATGGTGGGATCGCCGTCGTGGCTATACCAGCCATGCACATTGACCCACGAGCCCTCGTTCACGGGCATCGAGTGGATGTTGGTCATCGTCCCCGTGGTTGTGAGCGGGACGCCGTTCTCACCGGGTTGGGTCAACTCGATACTTATGGAGATCTTGCCGGATGTGGAGCCGCCCACCGAGGAGGTGAACGTGCACCCCTGCTCCGGCTCGCACTCGACGCCGCTGGTCACGATGGGCAGGCCGGGGTTCATCAGCGGGCCGTCTCCCAACTGCGCGCAGTAGCGTTGCGCGTCGCTCACATTGCCGTGGTCATCGACGGCCTCCAGGCGATAGTAGGCGTAGGTGGGATACGGCGGCAAAAAGTCGTCGCCGATCTCGACATAGTTGCCCTGGGGCGAGTGCGTGACCTCGAATCGCTCGACAAGCTCAAAAGGCCCGGCCTGGTCAAAACTGCGGTAGAGGTTGACGATAAAGACGTTGTCGGCGAGTCCTGACAGCGTGAACGGCATGGCGTTAAGCTCGCAATTGGTAACATCGTGTAGGATCGCGGGCAGACTCGGCGGCGTGCGGGTGTAGCGCGCGGCCTCCACGGGGGTGCTCGGCAACGACCAGTTCCCCGCGTCGTCGCGGACCTGGATGCGATACCAGAAAACCTGGTCGCGGGGCGGGTAGTCGATGATGCTCTGCGTGGTGGGTCTTGTATGGGAAACCTCGACATAGCCCACAGAGCTGCCCTTCTCCTTGACGACGGTCCATTCGTCCAGCGGCGCCGTCAGCGTGGGGCTGCGGGTGACGAAGAAGCGAAGCGGCGGGCTATGCTCCAGCGAATCGCTGTACGTCCAGGTGACCGTGACCTTCGACTGATCCTCGGGCACCGTGGCCGACACATCCTGCACGGCGATAGGCGGTTGTAGCTCGCGCACGTTGACCGCGAGAGTCTCGGAACACTCCATGTCTTTTCCCAGACCATTCACGGCGCAGACCTTGTAATCCCAGGTGCTGTAGACTTGGCCGGGATCAGGACTGCTCGTGTGGAGGTCGTCCACAAAGTAATGGATCGGGAAGGCGCTGACATCACGCTCTGGCGCCACCCCGACCAACATCTCGCACAACTCCTCCTTCGCGCAGCGCGCCTTTTTCGGGTTGATGGACGACCAGTGATCGAGGCCGTGCGCTGAGCGATAGACGCGGTAGCCGGAGATGGTCATGGCCTGGTGCGCGTCCTCCTCGCGGCCTTCGTTAAACAGGTTTTCCTGAGGCGTGTCCCAGATCAAATAGACCTTGCCATCCCAGGGCATGTACTCCGAAGTGGTCTGCCAGCTATAGCGCTCGGTCGCGTCGGGCGGCCGGGAGCTTGGCGACTGGCCCAGGCCGTCCGGTCCCTCCCAGGTCTCCCGGAAGTTGAACGGAGGATGAATGTCCGGGAGCTTGGAGGGCACCGAGGCAGGTTCAAAGTTCTTCCCGCTGGGGCCCAGGTCGCGGACCTGGTACTCCAGTTTGACGCCGCCGGGCGCGCCCTGGTCGAAGAATGACGTCCCGACAGCGAGGCCGACCTTGTAATAGGCTTTCGAGAGCACCTGTACCAGGGCGGGGTCGCTTCTTAGCAAGTCATAGATCTCCTGGGGAGTGAGCGTGGTCGTCGGATCGCCGCTGAGATCGTAACCCAGTTGTTGCGTCAGGTCTGGGCCTAGGATGGCCTCCATCTCTGCCGCATCAGACGCAAACCCGGCTTGGCCGATGGTCTGCCAGGTTGTGTCGCCTGCCACACGCCGGTCGATGGCGTAGCTGGCCGCTGCCGACGCAAACTGACGTGACACAAGGGTCGTCGTGGTCACATCGGGCGGAATTCGCCAGTGCAGCAAGACGTTGCGCGAACCGCCCTCCTCGATCTGCGCCCAACTCACGATGAGGTCGTCGCCGGGCGAGGGTAGGCCTGATCGGATGATCAAGGGAAGGTAGACAAAATAGTCCAGAGCCTCCGGGGTTGCGAGCACCTCGATGGCGTCAGATGTATCCGAGATCGGCGCGTCGGCTTCAGGATAGATAGGCAATACTATATTCAACAGCATACTTAGCAGCAGAAAAACTGCAAATTGTGCACGCGCGACAGCACAGCGTCCGCTTTTTCTATTCATCACACGTTCTCCTTATCTCTATTTCCTGTTTCCAGAGCGTTTTTAACCGAATGGAGTGGCAGCTTGCGAAGTGGGAGTTCGATTTCCGGTTTCAGTATAGCGGTCTATCGTCAAAAAATCGTCAAAAAATCTTGGCATAAACGGCCAATACGAGTATAATCTCCTTCGGACTATTTGCTATCATCTACAGAAAATGGCTCGGCTATCTCTTTCGTTACTAGGCCCTTTCCAGGTAACACTGGATGGTGAACCCGTCACCGACTTTGCCACCGACAAGGCGCGGGCGCTGTTGGCCTACCTGGCTACCGAAGCGGAGCACCCTCATCGTCGGGAGGTTCTGGCGGGGCTACTGTGGCCCGACGAATCCGAGCACAAGGCCCGCCAGAATCTGCGCCAGGCGCTCTCTCATCTGCGCCAGGCTATCGGTGACGAGGATGAAGCCACTCCATTCCTGCTGATCAGCCGTCAGACGATCCAATTCAACCTCGCCAGCGATCATTGGCTGGACGTTGCGGCGTTCACGGTTCTCGCCGAGACCTGCAAAGGGCATCGGCATCGCCATCTGGAAAACTGTCTTCCCTGTATGCGGCGACTGGAGCAAATGGTCGAGTTGTACCAGGGAGGTTTTTTGGAGCAGTTTTTCCTGAGCGATAGCGGCGTCTTTGAGGAATGGGCGCTGCTCAAACGGGAATGGCTTCACCGCGAGGCCGTCGAGGCCCTTTTCCACCTGGCCAGCTACCATGAGCGGCGCGGCGATTACGAACGGGCGCGTCACTTTGCCTGGCGCCAGGTGACGCTGGAACCCTGGCGCGAGGAGGCACACCGGCAATTGATGCGCCTGCTGGCGCTGGACGGGCAGCGCAGTGCGGCTCTGGCTCAATACGAAACGTGCCGCCGGGTGCTGGCCGAGGAATTGGGTGTCGAACCGACCGCCGATACAGTGGCGCTCTACCGACGGATCCGCGAGGAAAAGAGCTTTGGCCCCCCCGTTCCTCCTCACCCCCTGCCGCCTGCCCCTACTCCCTTTGTGGGTCGAGAAAAGGAACTGGCGGAACTGGCCGATTATCTGGCAGATCCCGATTGCCGGCTGCTGACCCTCGTCGGCCCCGGAGGTATCGGCAAGACCCGTCTGGCGTTGCGGGCGGCGGCGGATCAGAGGGGAATGTTTGCCCACGGCGTTCACTGCGTCTTCCTCGCTTCCGTCGGTTCGCCCGAACACCTCGTCCCCACCATAGCAAACGCCCTCAAAATCCCCCCCTACAAGGATCGGGACTTGAAAAAACAGCTCCTCGATTATTTGCGCGAGAAGGAGACGCTGCTCGTGCTGGACAACATGGAACACGTCTTGGACGGAAGCGGACTGTTGATCGATATGCTGCGGCGTGCGCCAGAGTTGGTGTTGCTGGTCACTTCGCGGGAACGGCTGAATCTGCGGGAGGAATGGGTTTATGAACTCAAGGGACTGACCTACCCTAAAGACGGGAGAGTGGACGGCGGGGAGTCCTACAGCGCGGTTGCCTTGTTCCAACAACATGCTCGCCGGGCAGCTCGGGGCTTTGTGCTCGAACAAGCAGAGATGGCCTATGTAGTTCGTATCTGCCAGTTGGTAGAGGGGATGCCATTGGGCGTCGAGTTGGCTGCGGCCTGGCTATCTCTGCATTCCTGTGGAGAAATTGCCCGGCAGATCGAACACAACCTCGATATTCTGACAACCCGCCTGCGCAACGTGCCCGAACGGCATCGGAGCATTCGGGCGACGTTCGAGCATTCATGGCAACTCCTCTCAGAGGCGGAAAAGGAACTTTGCGCTCGACTAGCTGTCTTCCAGGGGGGCTTTCGGCAGGATGCAGCCGTCGCGGTAGCTGGAGCTACTCCGCCCACACTGTCGGCCCTGCTGGACAAATCATTGATTCGCCACATCCTGCCCGACCGGTACGATATGCACGAATTAGTCAGGCAATATACGGCGGAAAAACTTGAGGCCAACCCACAGAAACTCGAAGAAACAGAAATGCTGCACGCTCGTTATTTTGCCACGTTCCTGGAGCAACGGGAGAAGCATCTGAAGGGAGCAAAGCAGAGGCAAGCTCTTACAGAGATCGTCTCAGAGATCGAGAACGCACGTCAGGCCTGGCGATTGGCCGTGTCGCGCGGTTGGACCCTTGGGGTCGAGCAAAGCCTGGAAAGCCTGTACCATTTCTTCAACATCCAGGGGCGATTTCAGGAGGGCATCGAACTTTTTGACCAGGCGATAGAGCGATGGAGCAAAGATGCCCAGCAAGCGCGTATCTTGGGTAAGGTCCTGTCCCGCCAGGGAGCACTTTATCGTCCCCTGGGACGCTATCAGCGGGCCAGGAACTGCCTGGAGCAGAGTCTGGCGATTTTCAAACGCCTGAACGTGCCCGCCGAACAACTCTTTTGCCTGGTCACCCTGGCCAGTGTGGCCCGCAATCAAGGCAAAGGCGAAGAGTCAGAGCAACTGGCTCGAGAAAGCCTCGCTCTGTCCAGACAAATGGGGGATCGCTGGGGTGAAACCACCGCGCTCGCTGCGCTCGGTTTGATTCTTCGATATCGTGGGGATATGACCCAGGCGAAAGCGCTGCTCGAAGAGAGCCTGGTGCTCGGTCGCGAAAGCGGCAATCAACGCCTCATCATATCTTCTCTCAACACATTGGGGGATCTTGCCTGCCATCGAGGAGACTATGCCAAGGCGCAAGTCGTGTTCGAAGAGTGTATCGCACTGAGCCGGGAACTCGACGATCAATACCATATCGCGATGCATTTGAATAATCTGGGCACTGTGCTACATACCCTTGAAAAGTACCCAGAAGCCCAATTGTACTACCGGGAGAGCCTGGAAATCTGTCGCGAGATCGGTGACCGGAGCGGGCGAGCCATCGCGCTCAGCAATCTGGGCGAAGTGGCTCACGTGCTCGGTTCAGACCACGACGCATTAAAGTATTATCAAAAGGCGCTGTCCATCGGACGCGACATTCAGGATCAGTGGACGATTCTGGCTTGTTTGAACAACCTGGGGGAGATTGCATGTGCTCTGGAGGATTACCCAGCGTCCAGGTCCTACTTTGCCGAGGCGCTGGAGATTGCCACACAAACTCAGCTAGTGACGATGCTGTTGAAAATTCTGGTCAACCTGGCTGTCCTCTTTGCTAAACAAGGCCGAACAGACCAGGCGGCGGCATTGCTTGGGCTAACGCGCGATCACCCCGCCAGCGAGCAAGCAACCCAGGAGAAGGCCGAGCATCTATTGGACGAGTTGGATCTCGCTCCGCCAGATACTGCCCCGGGTCCCTTGGACGGAATGGTTGCCGAGATGCTGACAAAACTCGCCTCTTGATCCACGTACAAATCCCTAGCCGACTGTGTTGTCCAGGTCATCCTCGGTGATCGAGTTGTAATGTAAACGCCACGTATCCCTACTTGACAGATCGCTCCATCTGGGGTATCCTACCCCTCGCTCTACCTATGTACAGAAAATCGAAATTGCATGTTGCTGTCCTGATAGTTCACGTGATCCTCCTTGCTGCCGTCTTCAACCTGCCGATCTCCAGGCCGGCACACGGTCACTGGGAGGTCCCTGAGACCATCAAGCTGATTGAGGAAGGTCATTCGTCACCCCAAAAGTCAGTCAATCCCGCGCCTACCGCTACTGCGACGCCAATTGTTTTGCCCGATGAGGCACAGGCGCCCATCCTGATGTACCACTATGTCTCCGAGCTTCCACCCGACGCCGATCGCTATCGCCGCGACTTGACCGTCTCGCCGGAAAATTTCAGAGCGCAGCTTCAGTATCTGAAGGACACAGGCTACCACACCATCACCTTGACCGACCTGTACCTTTATCTGACGGCTGGCTACCCACTACCAGAAAAGCCCGTCATCCTCACCTTCGACGATGGCTACCGGGATGCCTACGAGATCGTGTTCCCTACGCTGTTGGATTATGGCTTTACGGGCACTTTTTTTGTGCTCGCCACGCCGGCCCACTATGAAGCACCGGACTATATGACCTGGGCACAGATGAAAGAGATGTCGGATGCGGGGATGGATATTCAAGGCCACGGGCGGGATCACGTGGACCTGCGCAACCGCTCCTACGATTATTTGGTCTACCAGACCCTGGGCATCCAGGAGGCGATAGAGTACCACACGGGCCGTCTGCCACGCTTTTTCTGCTACCCCTCCGGCCAGCGCGACGCGAACGTGATCGCCGTGCTCAAATCGGCGGGCTACTGGGGGGCAGTGACGACCGAGTGGGGTGTGACGCACACGCGGGAGAATTTATTCGAGTTGCCGCGCCTGCGCGTCCGGGGGAACGACACGCTGGAGAGTTTCGCTGATAAACTGGAAGGCAAATAACCTAGCAGGAAACAGATTAAAAGGACAAGCCGGGGAATCTCATCAGAGATTCCCCGGCTTTTTTGATGATACGCGATTACACGTTTTCTGTTTCGTCGTTCTCGCTCTCTTCTCCTGGCAGATTAGAGGTTGTGGGCGCTTCGACCGGAGCCGACGGAGGAGAGGAGGGATAGACAAAAGGCGTCGTGCCGAAGCGAGTCAGCACCACAGCGCCCAATCCCAGGCAACCCAGGCCGACGATCATGAGCCATCCGAACGGCGCCAGGCAGACGAAGGTACTCAACCCCGCGCCGATCAACGTGATGACCAGCGTCCCCAATCCGACGGTCCACAGCGGCGCGCTCTCACGCACATTGAGCGCCTGCATCAGCCGCCCCCCGACCAGCCCGCCAATACCGATCCAACCAAACAGCCCTGCTACGCCGAGAGCGATCGTCACCAGAAAGGAAGCGGGTGAAAAACAGATCGTGATCGCCAGCGCGACGATGAGCGCGACGGCGGCGGCGGCCGTCAGCAGCCCGATGCCAAAACTGGGCCACGGCGTCTCGATCACGGCCTGCCCGACCTGAGCCGTCTGGTGGGGCCAAATCAGCGCCACCAGCCCCGCCACCGCTGCGATGACGAGTATCGTGGTCACGCTACGCAGAGTCGCGAAGGTCCACTCCAGCGCCACTCTCGGACCAGAAACCCTCATCAGGGAGGACGGGATAAGGAGCGGCATTCGTATCACATCGCGCCAGTGATCCAACGGGAGGCCGCGCGCGGAAATCCCCTCGATGATGCTTCCCTCCACACGGGCATCTCCAAGCTCAATGTCACAATTCCAACTGCACACGACGTTCCCCTCCACCCAGGCGTCGTCGCCCAGCGTGATGTTCCCATCCGAGACGACCAACTCTCTCTCGATGGTGCCCTCCACGTCGGCGTCTCCCCCCCAGACGACGACGGAACCTCTGACGCGACTGTCAACCTCCAGCGTCACGTCGCCGTTAAAGACGATCAGATCACTGTCCAGCTCCTCGCCCTCCTCCAGCGTGTAATCCTCGTTCCACACGATAACGCCGTCGTCGGGCGGCGTGTTGCTTGCTAGAGCTGGCACAGCCGGAAGCAACAATCCCCCGACCAACAGCAAGATCAGCCAGGCAAGAATTCGCTTGTGCATTTTCGCACCTCCCGTAGTCCTATTCGTTGGACACTCCGATCAGGCGCACGCCGCCGACGCCCGTTGTGATGTAGACGCGCAGCTCCGGCTCTACCTCGCCAAAAGCATCGTTGACGTAGAGATTTCCCTCGCGCTTTAGACCAGATGCCTCCACGTGCGACAGTCCGCCTTCCGTCTCGACCCGCACGCCCACGTCGTCGGGCAGACGCAGCGTGAGCGAGCCGACGCCGGTCGTGATCCGCACTTCGGCTGAGCGAGCCCAGGCCCCTGTGAGGTCCAGGGTGATGTCGCCCACGCCGCCTTGTAGCTTCATCTGCTTCGGGCTGGCGTTCCCGACGCGGCGAACATCCAGTTTCGAGGCTCCGGTGTCCAACGTGAGCTGCTCCATCTCGATCTCGTTCGGCTCGTCAAAGCGCAAGGTGAAATCTCCCGCGCCCATGTCCACGTCAAGCGCCGCCAGTTGCAGCCCGGTGAAATCCAACGACCCTTCCCCCGCGCCCAACGTAATATCCATCTCCAGCGGTATCTCGGGTGAGAATTCCAGGTCCCACTCGTTGCGGGTCATCCCGGTGGGAATGGCCCAGTCCTCCTCATGCCCTCCTTGTTTGATGGAAAGCACGTCATCGCCGTGGGTGATCTGCGGCTCCCATCGCTCGACGTTATAGCGAAAGTGGCCGGAAAAGAGTTCGTCAGAAGTCCCCGCTTCGATCTCCAGATCGCCCGCGCCAAAGAGAATCTCGACGGCGGCCGATTCGGCTCCGGCGAGAGGGATCGAGCGTCGCTCGTCCTGCATCTCGCCGACTTGAAGCGTGGGCACCTGGATGTCGATATCCGGCGCCCGCACCGTGAAGCCACAGGCAAGGGTGCCGCTCAGCAGCAATAGCGCCATCAGTATCATGGTGATCTTGTTCATCTACATCTCCTTTGGAAAAATTTAGCGACCGGCGATGGCGAATTGTCCCAATCCGCCCTACGCCGCTCGTAGACGTCGCACCGCTCCTATCCAGAGGCCGTTCAACACCAGCGCAGCGCCCAGGCTGCACAAGCCCAGAAAGACAAGAGGGACGGCAAGTGGCTCGATCAATACCAGCAGGGTGTGGGCCAGCGCGTTCAGGAAGGAGAGAATTTGAGCGAGCGTCTCCGGTCCGCCGCCTATCAGCGCCGGTGTGATGCCCAGTGTCTTGAGCAAGCCAAAGGGGAGCGGCGCCAGCACGAGCAGCGCCAGGGCGACCGTCCCCAACACCAGCGCCGCTCCACCGACGAGCGTCCGGCGCGCCTGCTCCCTGCGGTTGATGCGGGCAATCACCTGCACGCGAAAGAGGGACGGCGCGCGCACCGTCGGAGCGGAGGTAAACAACCGGTCGAGCGCCTGCATTTTGTGCCACGCGACCTGGCAAGCGTCGCACGCGGCCAGGTGACTCTCCAGGATCGCCATCTCTGCATCGTCGAGGCAGTCGTCCAGCCGCGCCGACATCATTTCGCCAATCTGTTCACAATTCATTGTCCGTCCTCCCCATGGCGACGACGGCCCTACAGGGCTTTGTCCTCCATCCTCTCTGCCAGGGCACGCCGGGCGCGATAGAGCCGTGATTTCACCGCGCTCACCGTCAGGTCCAACGTCTGGGCGATCTCCTGGTAGGAATAATCGTACCAGTAATGAAGCGTGATCGCCGCCCGGTCGGTCGGCGAGAGCACGTCCAATAGTTGCTGCATCTGGTCCTGTTGTTCTCGCCGCGCCGCTGTGGCCTCTGGGCCGGGATTGGCGCTCGTAAAACGAACAGGCAGAGCGAACTCGTCCTCCAGCGGTAGCCAGGTGATCCGCCGACGCCTCAGTTGGTCGATGCAATAGTGGGAGGCGATGGAAAACAGCCAGGTACTGAAAGGCCGCTGCGGGTCGTAACTCTTCAAATGGATATAGGCCCGCAAGAACGCCTCCTGCGCCGCGTCCTCAGCCTCTGCCGCACTGCCCAACATGCGGTAGGCCAAATTGTAAACGGGCGTTTGATAGGCCGCCACCAGACGACCAAACGCCGCTTGGTCACCCTCCCGTGCCAGTTGAATCCACTCTGCTTCGTCGGTCACACGCGCGCTCCATGGAAACTCGACGTTTCCAGAACCAGCAATATGTATACGTATTATACCTCAAAAAGGTTGCGTTGGGGATCTGAGCGCGATGCACTCACGGAATCAAGGGAACATCTCTAACCTTCTCTCGCGGATGGTGCTCAGTATGGTTCGCATCTCGTCCTCGTCGCCGCCCTCCACGAGCTGGACGAGATCGTGCAGTTGCGTCTGATAAACGTCCAGCGCCTTGAGCACCTCCTCCCGGTTGGTCAGCAGGATGTCGAGCATCATCGTCACGTCGCTGGCGGCGACGCGCGACGCATCGCGGAAACTGCCCGCGACGACCTCCCACGCTGCCGGGTCGGCGGAGGTCAACGCATCGACCGTAGCGACGAGCGCGCAGGCCAGTAGGTAGGGCAGGTGGCTGACCACGCCTACCAGATGGTCCTGTCGCTCGGGGCCGAGCACCAGAGGACACGCGCCGACCGCTTGGGCCAAGGCACGGCCCAGCCCCAGCGCCGCCTCCGAGGTGCGCTCCAGTGGGGTGAGGATGAAGGTGCGGCCCCGATAGAGCGCCGGGTCCGCTGCCTCTAGTCCTGCGACCTCTTTGCCGCACATCGGGTGACCGCCCAAAGGCTGCACGTGTTCGGGGAGCCGCGCCATCTCTGCGACGATCTGCGCCTTGGTGCTGCCCAGATCCATCAATAGACACCCTTCGGGCAAGAGCGGCCCAATCTCGGCCAGTTGCCGCAAGATAACGCGCACCGGGGTCGCCAGGACGACCACATCCGCCTGGCGCACGCCGCTTGTCAGGTCGGTCGCGCCCCGGTCGATCAGGCCGAGCGCCAGCGCCGTCTCAATCGTCTCCGCGCGCCGCGCCACGCCGACGACGGCCCGGCATTGACCGCGCAGCGCCCCGGCCAGCGAGCCGCCCATCAGTCCCAGCCCGACGATGGCGACCTGCGTATCCGCCAATCTTTTCACAGCGTTCGCCCGACGGCCTCGGCCACAGGCCGCAGGCCACGCATCATGCTGGTGAACCGGTCTGGCCTGAGGGACTGCGCGCCGTCCGAGAGCGCCTCTTCAGGATGAGGATGGACCTCGATGAGCAGTCCATCGGCCCCGGCTGCCACGGCCGCCCGCGACACCGGTTCCACCAACCTCCACTTGCCCGTCCCGTGGCTGGGGTCCACGATGACCGGCAGATGGCTCAGTTGCTTGAGCATCGGCACGGCGCTGATGTCGAGGGTGTTGCGGGTGTACTTCTCGAACGTGCGGATGCCGCGCTCGCACAGGATGACGCGGTCGTTGCCGTGGGAGAGGATGTACTCGGCGGCCATCAGCAACTCCTCTATCGTGGACATCAGGCCCCGCTTGAGCAGCACGGGTCGTTGCGCCTTGCCGACGGCGTGCAGCAAGGCATAGTTCTGCATATTCCGCGCGCCGATCTGGAGAATGTCGGCGTAGGTCGTGACCAGCGGCACCAGTTGAGGCTCCATCACCTCGGTGACGACCGGGAGTCCGGTCTCTGCACGCGCCTGGGCCAACAGTCGCAATCCCTCCTCGCCCAACCCCTGGAAGCTGTAGGGGGAGCTGCGCGGCTTGAAGGCCCCGCCGCGCAGCACGCAGCCGCCCGCTTCCTTCACGGCCCACGCAGCCTCCAACAGTTGGTCGTGGCTCTCGACAGAACACGGCCCGGCCATCACGATCAGTTGTCTGCCGCCTACCGCCATCCCATTGATCGAGACGACGGTGTCCTGCGGATGGAAATCCCGGCTGGCCAGCTTGAAGGGTCGCAGAATGGGCACCGTTCGCTCGACGCCCTCCCAACGCTCGATCCGCTCGCGGTCCAGCGGGCGCCCGTTGCCGATGACGCCGATGATGGTGCGCTCCTCGCCCTCCGAGAGATGCACCCGGCAGCCCAATTGCTCGACGCGGGCCAAAACGTTGGCGACCTGGGCGCCGGTCGCGTTCTGCTTCATCACAACGATCATACCATCACCTCCTGAATTGGCTCATCGAGAACCGGCGTCGTGGCGGCGGGATAGGAGCCGAGCAGCTTGACGAACGACGAGCGCCGCAATAAGGCCATAATTGCCGCTTCGCACTGTGGGTCCTGCCAGTGTCCCTCAAAGTCCAGGTAAAAGATGTATTGCCAGGGCCGGTTGAGGCGCGGGCGCGACTCGATCTTGGCCAGGTTGATGCCCCGCGTGGCGAATTCTCCCAGGCACTCGTACAGCGCCCCCGGCTGATGTCGCGTGGTAAAGACGAGCGAGGTCTTGGTTCGCTGCGCGCGTGGGGGATCATCGAGGGAGAGAACGAAAAAGCGCGTGTAATTGAAGGGGAAATCCTCAATGGCCGGGGCGATGATCTCCAGGCCGTATAACTCGGCGGCCAATGCGCCGGCGATGGCGGCGATGTTCGGTTCCGGGTGAGCCGCCAGGTCGCGGGCGCTGCCGGCGGTGTCAAAGGCGGGTTCGGGTTCCAGTCCGTGGCGGTTCAGGTAGCGCTGGCATTGAGCCAGCGCCTGCGGATGCGAGCGCACGCGCTTCAGGTCGGCCAACTCGGCGCCGGGAGCGGCGAGCAGCATGTGCCGCACGCGCAAGATCGTCTCGGCGCAGACGCGCAGGTCGCGCTCCATCAGCAGTTCGTAGGAGCGGGTCACGGAACCGGCAACGGCGTTCTCCACCGGCACCATCCCATAGTCGGCGTCTCCATCTTCCACGATGGGGAACACGTCGTCCAGCGTCCGGCAGGGGATGCTCTCCACCTCCGGGCCAAAGAACTGGCGGATGGCCTCCTCTGAATAAGCTCCAGCGATACCTTGAAATGCTACTCGGGTCATTTCTCCTCCTCTACAAGATCGGGCCTCAATGCGCGGGCGTCGCCCAGGTAAACGTGACGAATTCGCTCGGGGGCCAGGTCGGTGTTCCAGTGGATCAACACCCGGATGCAGCGCGGCAGGCCGTCCTCGACGGCTACGTCCTGCATGCACAGCAGCGGCGTGTTCACCCAACCCATCTCGCGGGCGGCGCGCGCCGGGTAGGTCGCGTTCAGATCGGGCGTGACGGTAAAGATCACACTGGCGACGCCCTCCACCGACACGTTGTTGGCGGAGACGATCTGCTCCAACAGCGTGCGCGTCGCCGTCAGAATAGCGCCCGCATCGTTGACGTCCACGCTGGTCGCGCCCCGAATGCCAAGACAGACCATCTTTCACCTCCTCTCTCAGGTACAAAAAAAGACGTGGAGCGGGTTGCTCCACGTCTCGAAAATCTGACACCACCGTCGGGATTTAGTCTATCCTACACGACCTCCACCCGTCGCGGAGCAACCGTTCCACAGACGGGGAAAATAAAAGTAATAAAAAACAACGTTGGTCTTTTGCCGTTTCATCCTGGGCGCAATAGTACTCCCTTTTGCCGATTTGTCAAGTCAGGAATCTTCCAACCCAAGCTCGCGGTGCAGAAAACGAACCGTGTCCGCCACCTGATCCTCGGGGATGCAGAAAGAGACGTTGTACTCGGTCGCCGCCTGCGCCACGGCAATGACCCTCGTGCTATGTTTGCCCAACGCGGAAAACGTGCTGGAGACGATGTTGCCGACCATTCCGGCTGGAGTTTCGTTCCCTCCGCCCCAGCCAGGCACTCCCACGACAGAAATGGTCGCCACTTTTTCCTTGACCTCCAGGCAGAAGGCATTGTCCCGATGGTTGTTCTCGAACTCGCGTCGCAGGATTTTGAGACAATGGACCTGATCCTGCTCACGCACCACCAGGTTCAGATTGTGTTCGGAGAGCGATTGCGAGAACATCAGCACGTCGATGCTCGCCTCGCTGAGACGTTGCAGCGCGCGGGCGGCCATCTGAAGCGTCCAGGTGTCGTCCTGGCTGCCCGCGGCGATCATGCTCAGCCCGGTGGTAGAGATGATGGCCGGCAACCGCTCGCGGTCGGGGCTGGGCGTCTCGACGATGAGCGTGCCGGGGTGTGAAGGGTTAAAGCTGTTGACGATGCGCAAAGGGATGCCGCTCTCGGTGACCGGGCGGACCGTCTTGGGATGGAGCACGTCCGCGCCAAAGTAGGCCAGGTCAGCCGCCTCGGAATAAGAGAGTTCGGTCAGGGTGCGCGCCTTGGGGGTGATGTTGGGATCGGCGGTGAGGATGCCGTCCACGTCGCTCCAGATCCAGACCTCGTCGGCGTCCAGCCCTGCGCCGATGATGGCGGCGGCGTAATCGCTCCCGCCGCGCCCCAGGGTGGTGGTCACGCCTTGCTCGGTCGCGGCGATGTAGCCGGTGATGACGGCGATCACGCCCCGCTCGACGAGCGGCTTGACCCGCTGTTGCAGCCGCTCGCGGGTCAGATCCATCGACGGCGTCGCCGCGCCAAAGTTGTCGTCCGTGACGAGCAACTCGGTCGCGCTGATCGCCTGGGCGCGCACACCCCGCTCGCGCAACACGGCGGCCAGGATGCTGACCGAGAGCTGCTCGCCAAAGGATGTCACCACGTCGCCGCCGCGGACGGTCAACTCGCCCAGCACGGCGATGCTGCGGTAGAGCCGCTCCAACTCGTGCAACCGATCCTCGATCAGCCCGCCCAGATCCAACCGCTCCGGGCTGTGGTTCAGCAGGGTCTCGACGACGTCGAGGTGCCGGCTCAACAGCCCGGCCTTGATCTCGCGGTAGACGGTATCTCGGCCCTCCGCCGCGGCCCGCGCCCCGGCGATCAACTGGTTGGTCACGCCGCTCATGGCCGAGACGACGGCCGCCGTCTCGGCCGAGGCCGCGTGATGTTCGATCAGAATGTCTACCACGCGGGCAAAGCGCTGCGCATCTCCTACCGACGTCCCGCCAAATTTGTGTACGATCATTCTCCCCTCCTATAGTTCCGCCAGCGCCTGATTCAGGTCGGCGATGATGTCGTCGGCGTCTTCGATGCCCAGCGCGTAGCGCACCAGGTTGTCGGCGATGCCCGATTTCCGGCGTTCCTCGGCGTCCAGCGAGATGAACAGGGCCTGTTGCTGGGCGATGCCCTCGACTCCGCCCAGCGTGGGGCCGATGTAAGGCAAGCGCAGACGATCTATGAAACGACTCGTCTTGTCTTTATCGCCCTCGATCTCAAAGCTGACCACGCCACCGAACCCGGTCATCTGCCGTCGGGCGATCTCGTGATCGGGGTGGCTGGCCAGACCAGGGTAGTAGACGCAATGGATGCCGAGGTGATCCTCCAGGAATTGAGCGACGCGCAGCCCGTTCTCGTTCTGGCGCTGGACGCGCAGGTCGAGCGTTTTCATACCGCGCAGCAGCAAGTAGATGTCGTTCGGTCCGCTCACCCCGCCCAACACCCCGCGTGCGGTTTCGACATCAGCCAGGAGTTTGCTGGAACCGACGACGGCCCCGGCCAGCAGATCGTTGTGGCCGCCCAGATACTTGGTCGCGCTGTGGATCACCAGGTCGAGGCCGTGCTCCAGGGGGCGCAGGTTGATCGGCGTGGCAAAGGTGCTGTCGATGGCGGTGATGATGTCGTGCTGCCGGGCGATCTCGACCATGCGCGAGAGGTCCATCACGCGCAGGTAGGGGTTGGTCGGCGTCTCGGCAAAGATCATGCGGGTGGTGGGGCGGATGGCCGCCGCCAGCGCGTGGGGATCGTCTATCGGCACAAAGGTCGACTCGATTCCCCACCGGCTCAAAAAGTTATCGGCAAAATCTCGCGTGCGGCGGTAGCAGCCTTTGACCAGCACCAAATGATCGCCGCTGGATAACAAGGCCAAAATCGTGGTGGTGATGGCGCCCATCCCGCTGGCAAAAAGCAGCGCCCGTTCACCTCCTTCCAAGGTAGCTATCTTGCGCTCTACCACGTTCTGCGTCGGGTTGCCGTACCGTCCATACTCTTCTCGCTCACCCGGATCGCCATCCGTCTTGCGACGCATGAATTCCAGAATTTCAGCTGTGTCCTCAAAGGTGTACGTTGAGGTCTGGATAATGGGAGTAGTCAGCGCGCCGTAGGGCTTGCGCTTTTCCTCGCCAGCGTGTACGGCCTGGGTCGAAAAATGATTAATCACAGTAGGGTCTCCTCTCCGGTCGTTCTACGACCAATATGGTGTGAGCTTCTTACTAGAGAGACGTGAAGAGGAATTAAAAAGCCTCTTCAGCGGAATTCTGAAGAGGCTTTAGCGCCGGTACAACGGTCTCATCTTCCAGAACCCACTGGGGTCTGCCGGACTTGGCACCATAGCGCGCGTTTCAGCGCACAGCTTGGTTGCCGAGGTTTCACAGGGCCGGTCCCTCCACCTCTCTTGATAAGAGATTTCTCATCGAGTGTTATTCAATTGGTTTGCAAAGATGATACCACAATCAGCGTATATGTCAAACTCAGATCGTCTGCTGACCGTGCAAGCATGCTCACATCGAAAGATTTCACAGCAGCCGCCCAACCGCCTCGGCCACAGGCCGCAACCCCTCCATCAACTCGGCGAAGTGAGCCGGTTCGAGAGACTGCTCGCCGTCCGAGAGGGCCTCTTCGGGATACGGGTGGACCTCGATGATCAGCCCATCGGCTCCGGCGGCGACGGCGGCCCGCGACACCGGCTCCACCAACTCCCGCCTGCCCGTCCCGTGGCTGGGATCCACGACGACCGGGAGGTGGCTGAGCTGTTTGAGCAGCGGCACGGCGCTGATGTCGAGCGTGTTGCGGGTATAGGGTTCAAAGGTGCGGATGCCGCGCTCGCAGAGGATGACGCGGTCGTTGTTGTGCGAGAGGATGTACTCGGCGGCCATCAGTAGCTCCTCGATGGTGGACTTCATGCCGCGCTTGAGCAGCACCGGACGCTGCGCCTCGCCGACGGCGTGGAGCAGGGCATAGTTCTGCATGTTCCGCGCGCCGATCTGGAGGATGTCGGCGTGGCTGGCGACGAGCGGCACCATCTGAGGCTCCATCACCTCGGTGACGACGGCAAGCCCCGTCTCTTCGCGCGCTGCGGCCAGGATTTGCAATCCCTCCTCCCCCAACCCCTGGAAGCTGTAGGGGGAGGTACGCGGCTTGAACGCTCCACCCCGCAAAAAATGCCCCCCGGCCTGCTTTACGGCTCGCGCGGCTTTGAGCAGTTGCTCGCGGTTCTCGACGGCGCACGGCCCGGCCATCACGACCAACTGTCTGCCGCCGATGGGCACTCCGTTGACCACGACGATGGTGTCTCGCGGGTGGAACTCGCGGCTGGCCAGTTTGAAGGGTTGCAGGATGGGCGATGCCCGCTCGACGCCAGCCATCCGCTCGATCTCCTCGCGCTCCAGCGGGCGCCCGTCGCCGATGACGCCGATGGTGGTGTGCTCCTCGCCGTGGGAGATGCGGACCCGGTAGCCCTGTTCCTCTACTCGGCCCACCACGGCAGCCAGTTCGCGAGCACTGGCGCCGCGTTTCATCACAATGATCATGTTTTCCCTCCTTAGACGGCCTGGCGCAGCCCGGCTACAAAAGCCTTTACTTTTTCTCGTCCATCCGTCTCTCCGGTTAGTCGCACCAGGGCGCTGCCGACGATGACGCCATCCGCCAGCGCCGCCACCTGCCCGGCCTGCTCTGGCGTGGAGATACCAAAGCCCACCGCGAGCGGTTTGTCGGTCACGGCTCGCACCCGGTCGACAAAAGCGGCCAGGTCGGGCGGAAGACTGCCGCGAGCGCCGGTGATGCCCGCCACCGACACCAGGTAGACGAAGCCCTGGGATCTCTCGGTCACCAGCCGGACGCGGTCTGGCGTGCTGGTGGGAGCCAGCAGGTAGATCAGGGCCAGGCCGTGCTGGCGACACGCACGCTCCAGCATCTCTCCCTCTCCCGGCGGCAGATCGGGCACGATGAGACCGTCTACGCCAATCTCGCGGCATGCACGGCAGAAGGATTCTTCCCCGTAAGCGAGAATGGGGTTGTAGTAGCCCATAAAGATAAAAGGCAGCGTGGTTCCTCGCTGCCGCAATTCCTGAGCCATCTCCAGACAGCGCGCCACCGTCATCCCCTGCTGCAAGGCGACGTGGGTAGCCCCCTGGATGGTCGGACCATCGGCCAGGGGATCGGAGAAAGGCACGCCCAGCTCCAGCATATCGGCACCACCGGCGACCACCACCTCCACCATCGCCAACGACGTCTCTGGCGTGGGATAGCCGAGGGGGAGATAGGGCATCAGCGCCGCCCGATTCTCCGCCCGCGTCCCTTCAAAGACAGCGGCAATGCGCTGCACGCCGTTTTTCTCGGTCATGGCGCCGCCTCCCCTATTTTCAATACAGTATCGAGATCCTTGTCTCCCCGTCCCGACAGGTTGACGACGATCACCTGCCCGGCGTCCATCTTGGGGGCGCGCTTGATCGCCTCGGTCACGGCGTGGGCGGATTCCAGCGCGGGAATGATCCCTTCCAACTTACAGAGGAGGTGAAAGGCGTCCAGCGCCTCTTTGTCGGTGGCGTAAGTGTACTTGGCGCGACGCAACTCGCGCAGATAGCTGTGCTCGGGTCCCACGGCGGGATAGTCCAGGCCAGCCGAGACGGAGTGGGTGCCCATAATCTGGCCGTCCTCGTCCTGGAGCACGTAGGTGCGGGTGCCGTGCAGCACTCCAATGCGCCCCATTTGAGCATCCGAGTAGCGGGCGGCGTGTTTCCCCGTCTCGATGCCCCAGCCTCCGGCCTCCACGCCCACCATCTTTACCAGATCGTCCAGGAAAGGGTAAAAGAGGCCGATGGCGTTGGACCCGCCCCCCACACAGGCGATCAGGCAATCGGGCAGGCGGCCTTCCGCTGCCAGGATCTGCTCTCGCGTCTCACGCCCGATGATGGCCTGAAAATCGCGCACGATCATGGGATAGGGATGCGGCCCCAGAACGGAGCCGAGCAGATAGTGCGTGGTGTGCACGTTGGTCACCCAGTCGCGGATGGCCTCGTTGATGGCGTCTTTGAGCGTGCGGCTTCCGGCGTCCACCGGGCGCACCTCGGCGCCCAGCAGGTACATGCGGTCCACGTTGGGCGCCTGGCGGCGCGTATCCTCGGTGCCCATGTAGACGATGCAGTCCATTCCCAACAAGGCGGCGGCAGTGGCCGTGGCCACGCCGTGTTGTCCGGCTCCCGTCTCGGCCACCAGACGATGTTTACCCATCCATCGGGCCAGGAGTCCTTGCCCCAGGGCATTGTTGATCTTGTGAGCGCCGGTGTGGGCCAGGTCCTCCCGCTTGAGGTAGATCCTGGCCCCGCCGCAGTGGGCGGTCAGGCGGCGGGCAAAATAGAGCGGCGTGGGCCGGCCCACATAGTCACGCAGCAAGTTTTCCAGTTCGTTTTGAAAATCTGAATCCAGTCGAGCCTCTTGATGGGCTTGTTCCAGCTCCTTCAGGGCGGGCATAAGGGTCTCTGGCACGAACTTTCCACCGTAAGGGCCAAAGTAGCCTCGCTCATCGGGAATGGATCGTGTCGTCTGTCGGTCAGCGATGTTTTCTTGGATCATTGGGTTCCTCAGGTCAGGTATTGATTCGGTTGCCACCCGGCTATTGATAACACAATTGGTGAATCTGTCAAGTGTGCAATGTGGTGCCGGTTGGGAGGTGATGGAGATCGCTGGCGACGGGCTTCCCAAGGCTGACGCCAACAAGGTTACGCATCTCTTGAGACACGCGACAGGTCGCCGGCCAGGACTAGGACAAAGAAAAAACTGACGACAGCAGTCACCGTCGTCAGTCGTGGGCTCAAACAGAATGAGGGCGCGGCGATGGCACGGGTTGTAGATATTCCATCACGGATCGCAGCCTAATTCGCCGCAAAAAAGACACAGGACAACAATTGCCGTCCTGCTCACAATGTCTTACTCTGTAGCTACGTAGTGGAGTTCACCCAAGTCCAAAACATCACCAGCTTCCAGCGTAAAGACAATACTTTCTTTTGTCTGGTGATCGTTCATAAACACAGGAGTTAGATAACGTACAACTACCACGTTATACGTACCCGGAGGGACATTTTGAATGACAAAGTAGCCCTGATCATCGGTGACGGACTGGGGAGACGTCCTTTCGCTATAGCCAGCGATCCGCCCCTCGCCGTCCTCTGATACATAGACATCGCCCAAAAAGACCCGAACGTTAGGCAAGGGATTAAGATCCTCCCCCGCCACATCCAGGTATATCGTTCCTCCAACGGTTGCCTTTCCCTCCACCGGCGTTGGCAACACCTTCACGACTTGACTCTGTGTCGGAGTTGCCAGCACCGACGATGACGGCGAAGCTGCCAGCGGTGACTCCGATACCAGTGGTGAGACAAAGGCGTCAGTTGTTGGTTCAGGCGTTTCTGTCTCCGCTCTACATCCTGCCAGAACCGTCGCTAACATGAATGTGCAGCCGAAAAGCAACTGTATAAACTTTGAATTCCAAAGAAATTTATCACGCATACCGTCCCCTTGCCAAAAGAATTCAGAGGGACCATTGGGAAATCCAATGATCCCTCTGATTATACTAGATGGATATGGCCGAGAGGCTAGTTATTAAAGCCCTCGTATACCAGGAAGGCATCGCCGGAGGCAGTCGAATTCAACTCGTTGACGATACCCAGAATCTGACCGCCGGACGCCGCCGTGGCCGTGCACGAACCGACGTAACCATCAGCGACCAAGTCGAGCTGGACTTGCGCTGTGGCGCCACCCACCGGGAGGTTGATGGTGCCCAGGCCAGCGGCATAGGTCGCGCCGTCCGTACCGGTGCACTCAAAGGTCACACTGGTCGCGGCACTACCGGCATTCACGATACTGAACCCGGTGAAATAGTTATAGTTGCGGTCCATAATCAGGGGCAAGCTCACCGTATCCGTCGCGTTGCCCACGTCAAAGCCGCCGTAGGCCGCACCCTTGTTCGCGCCGCTATTCAACTGGTTGACGACGACCACCAGGTCCTGGCTCGCCGTATTGGCCGAAACCGCCGCCGAACCGACGAATAACGTTCCATCCAGGTAGGGAACACCGCCGACGGCCATGTCGAACGTCGCCGAAGAACCGGGGTCGATATCTTTGGTCTCTGTGGTGTCAGTGCCTTCAGCGCCAGCCGTGTAATCCACGGTCACAGTGGTGCTCACCGTGCCAACGTTCATAATCTGGATGCCGGTCACGTACCCCCAGTTATTCTGCTGCACCAACGGCATCGAGGGGTTGGTCGCGCCGCCGACAAAGCCGTTGTAGGCAAAGAGGGTGGTCGGGCCAACCTCGACGACGGTCGCCACAATCTCTCCGCCTGTGCTGGTGACGGTGGCCGAGCCGACAAAGCCATCGGGCAACCCGGCCTGGTCGTATGTGTGGGCCGCTCCAGGCGCGATGGTCACATCAGCTTCGGTGCTGCCATTGCTGTACGTGACGCTCACGACCGCATCCTCACTGTCCGAAACGTTCTGGACGTTGTACCAGGTGGAGTAGCCATAGTTGCCCTTCATAAGCAGGGGCAGGCGAACTTCGGCCGCGCCCTCGGAGAAGCTGGCGGAGCTGGCGCCATAGTCCAAGCCGTTGCCCATCGTGTTGACGATGGCGACCACCGGCTGATCGGAAGAGATGACAGCAGAGCCTGTAAAGCCATCGCTGACCAGGGTATCGAGGGTGCCATAGGTTATACTGTCATTCGCGGGAATCGTCACGTCGGTGAACTCGGCCTCAACGTCCCCATTCTGCTGATAGAACGTGATGACGATGGTGGCTTCCTGATCGCTCTGGTTCTGGACCTGGATACCACTCCAGTACGAAATAGTCTGAGCGGAAGTGACCACGGGTACCATGGTCAAAACCAACATTAAAACCAAACTTACTGCAAATGTGCGCTTCATGTCTCAACTCCTTTTAGATATATTAGTAAGTAATCTGTTTGCTCGTGGATGTCTAGTTGATCTTTATTTTTGCACACCTCCTCCTGATTGATTGTCCACAAGGTTATTTTAGCAAACGATGGCCCAAAAATCAATAACCCGATAGGGTTATTCGGGGTAATTGGGGGTATTCAACTTTGAAGTCAGATTCGAATTGCAACGAGTGCCCACACAATCTCGTACAGAGTGAGCAACACTCGCATCATCAGCGCGACCGTGACAGCCAGAGGAGCGGGGATAAAGGGAAGGAGTAACACGCTCAACGTCGCTTCTCGCACCCCCAGGCCGGCGGGCAGAAAAACGACCAACGTGGACACCGCACCGGACAAACTCCAGCACGCAACGATGCCCGGCGCTCGGACGAGGTCGAGCGGCTGGATAGCCCACACCACGCTGAACAAGGCCAGTCCCCCCAGTACCCACACACTGATGTATACTGCCAACCAGACAGCGACGTCGCGGTAGCGGATGTGCTCCACAACGTCGACATGTTTTAACCTGCTCAATATCCACTGAAGTAAACGAGGGTGCATCATCGCCAGACCCAGACCTATGCCCACGATCAACCCCCAGGTCCACTGCATGGGCCAGCGGCCCAGGTTCAACAGGGCATACAACACCAGCCCTGATAAGACAATCAGCACCATCTCTATGGCGCTGGCAGCCGAGATCGAGACGAGGCCAGCTCCATCGTCCCGATAGAGGTGAGCACGCCCCAGCACGTACCAAAAAAAGCCGGGGATGCGTCGCGCCAGATTGGCATAACAGTACACTTTGACGTGTCGTTTCAAATCCCGGACGTTCGTCACACGACCGGCAATAGCGCTCCACCCCAGGATGGCCAACGCCAGCGCGCCGCTGTACAAGATAAATGAAAGGCCAATACCCAGTGGATTGATACGCGTTAGCTGGGCAAGCAATACACTGCCCTCGTGATACAGGCTATATATTACAAAGGCCACCATCGCGCCAAACAATACCAGCCCCAGCAATGTAAATGCCCACGCTGACGGACGGCCACGGGCTGCCTGGCCCACTCTCTCTCGGATCAATCTGTTTACTCGCTGAATCACACGGAACCCCTTGGGTGCGCCAATGGTCATCGCTTGCCACAGAGATAGACGAAACAAGAAGCCCAGTTCAGGGGAATGAAAGGCGTGAGCAAGAGCTTTACCAATGACCTGGGATGGCGCAGATACCAACTCAGGTCGCGCAACGAGCGAGGCCACTCTCGCTCGTACTTGACCACCCGCTCGACGACGAATCCGCCTTGTTCCAGGAGATCTTGCCAATCTTTCAGGGCTGCATAACGCTGGAGAGGCTGGTTGTCGCCAACTGTGCGGCCGTACTTGAGGGCGTTGTACACGGTTCCCAGGATGCTGTACAAATTGGGCAAGAGAATACAGGCTCTACCACCAGGAGCCATAACGCGCGCCAACTCGCGCGCCCCCCAGAAGGGATCCAGGTAGTGCTCCAAGCTGCCAATACTTGTGACGTAATCAAAGTATCCGGCCGGATAGGGCAAGCTCTCCCCATTCCCGATGACAAAGCCAGCGGAGCCTTCGCCCAAGGCGGTGCGTATGGCTTCCTTCGACAGGTCAACGCCGTGGGCTTTGAGACCGATTTCCGCTGCTTTGTTGGACAATACGCCCACACCACAGGCCACGTCCAGCAATCGTCTGCCGGGGATCGCTTCTATCAAGTCCAACAACCAGGCATAAAAGGAGTCCAGTTGCCGAATCTCGTCAGGGCCACTGTAGATAGCCTCATATCCTTGTTTAGTCCAGCCGCCGGTGACAGACGGGGAAACTTGCAGCTCAACCATCGCTATTTGTTTTTTCATTTTTCAACTCGACGTGCGAACACGGTCATAATCGAACTCAACCTGACGCGGTCGCTGATAGAGAAGAAAATCAATCCAAGCAACCGGATGGGCCAGAATTTTAGTGCGGCCAGGAGCGGTCTTCGCCAGCGAGGACATCGCTCGCGCGCCCACAGGTCAAGGCTCAGTAAGAATACATGATACCGCCCGGTGAACGAGACGGTTTTGATCAACTCAAAGCCGGCTTCTTCCAAATAACGCGCCACCACATCGCGGGTAAACAAATGGAGATGACGCGGCACATCCCATCCGGCCCAGTAAGAACCAAACAGACCGATCTCCCATGTTTCAGGGTTAGGTAGGCTCATAACCAGAATGCCACCAATGCGTAGTACGCGGGCAACCTCTCGCAGTGTAGCCCGTGGATCGGCGACATGCTCCAAGACGTCCCACATAGTAACGACATCAAATGAATTATCTCTGAACCCTGCCTCCTCCAGAGTACCGGTGAATACATCTAACCACAGCCGGTCGCGGGCATAAGTAGAGGCGTGTCGGTTGGGTTCAACCCCTACCGGCTGCCAATCCCCATGCCGGCGCATCGCCTCCAAAAAGTTACCAGTCGCACATCCCACGTCCAGCACTCTCCCCGGCTCCCGACCGGCGATCTGCGTCACAGCGCGATACCGTTTGTACATCCCATAGCGTCGGTCCCAGCGTTTCAACAAACCCGGCTCATCGTCAATCGCTTTCGAATAGGGGATATAGTCCACCGGATAATGCCGATCTAACTCTTTGCGAGTAGGCATAGGGTCAAGATATATCAGGCCACATTGCCGACAACGGACCAGATGGTATGTACCAGGGATATTGTGGAACCGATCCCATCCTTTGTAGAGCAAGCTCGTATCTTTGGCACGGCAAAGATTACAGGATTTGTGTATCATCAACAGTCACTTTTTGCAGCGTCCATCTAATTGATATAGTTGAATCTGGTTTTCTTCAAACAACAACTGACTGCAACTCTGCTCCAACTCGAGCATCAACGCGCGGTCATGCTCCCAGTGTTCCAGATCTGCATACACCCAATTTGGATTTTCGACGATATGTGTGATGCCCAATTTGCGCAAGTCTGCCCAGAGGGATTCGACGTCGTCATAACGCTCGAACCGAATGTAACGCTGGCCTATCGGATTGCCCCAAATGTACTCCCGGTCAAAGTAGTAGCCACGGGTCTCGTACGGCAAGAACAACGCTTTAGCATCAAGCGGTAATTCTCGGTTCGCCCACTGGAACGTGAGCCAGACATCGCAGTTGCGAGCCAGAAACTCTTCCCTCGATATCTGCCCGGTCACGTACGGCCAGCGTTTGTCGCGCAAGAACTGGAGGTAATTAGATGAAGGCCACACCGTCCAACACAATGCACCTACGATCGATACGCTCATCAGCCACTGCCCCCATCTGGGGATGAGATGGCGCCACTGATCGAAGGTGAGCGCACTCAAGACAGCCAGAAATGGAACGAGAGGCAACAGGTACCGCGTCTCGTGCCCCAAGAAAATCGCCCACATCAGATAATAGGATGCACCAACCCCAAACAAACCACGAGCAAATGGTCGGGGTCGAAATATACATATGCCGCCAAATGGAATGATAAACGGCGCGATCAACCAGCGTAGAATGCCTCCATAATCCTCTGGCACCTGCCATGCCATCGTCAAGACAGTGAAGAACGATAGGGATGGACGCCTATGGGTCATCCACTGCATAAAGTTTCCAGTTCCTATGGGGTCCCAGTACTTGCCGTGAAACAAGTCATTGACGAGGGGCCAGACCGGGTTACCGGTCTCCACCAAGCTACGCACGTACCAGGGTGATGCGATACCCAGGCTGATAAGACCAAAAGTCAACAAAGTACGGATACCGCCTCTGACATCCAGCGGCGCAGACGAGCGAGCTACGACCCATCCCGCCCACAGGGTGAACAAAAATGCAAGGCCAGCTCCACTCAACTTGGTACCCATTGCGAACCCGCTCAAGAGAGCGGTGACAATCAGATAGCCGGTCGAACGTTGCTCCATCCACAGAGAAAATGCCAGGAGCGCCAGCGAGACATACGCGACCAGCGGCATATCATTAAATGCCAAGCCCGATAGCTTCTTAACCATCGGTGTGGCAGCAAAGAACGCGACCGCCAGCCAGGGAGCAGGCGCGGTGGTAACACGGGCTGTTACCATATATATCGCCGCCGCTGCCAAGACAGACAGTAACAGGACGATCAGATGCGGCAGAATATCGTTACCCAACAGCAAGGAGATGGTGAACAACATCTCTGTGTTGAACGGCCACAGCGATTGCATGACGAACGGTATGAAAAAGATCTGATGCTCCTGAAGATATAGTTTGGGCAAAGCCAGATGATACGCAATTTCATCCCAGGCCAAGGGCGGGATCAGAGCATCTACGAGCAAGGCTTGTACAAACACCCAGAGAACCACGCCCCATGCAGCCCATTTGACGCCCCACAGGGGGCCGGTCAGCGCGCGGCGCCAATTACAACTTCTCAATTGCCCGATCAACCTGGTGAGATCCCGACGACCCAGAGTTACTCCCAGTACAGTCCCAATAATCAACGGGCCAAGCACGACGGGGAGGAAATACAATCTCAATACCCCCAGTACAAACATCCAAAGTGAGAGTACCCCCAGCCCTAACCCCAGACTGAACACAATGCGCACACCGAGACGCAGTTCCGGGCAGCAAAGCCGCAAGATAGCCCGTCCCCATCCATACGCTGAGGATGCAAGAAAAATCAGCCCTCCTAACGCAATTAGATTCGCCCAACCAGGTGACGGATGTGTCATCATTTCTATATCGCGTACGCAAGTATACCGGTCATTTACCACACTTTTACCGCGTTGAGAGATACCAACTCACGGTCTTTTTCAGCCCCTCCCTAAAATCCACCCGCGCTTCAAAGCCAAATTCGCGCTTCGCCTTGCTCGTGTCCAGCCGACGGCGGGGTTGTCCATTCGGTTTACTGGTGTCCCACACAATGCGCCCGTCAAAGCCCACCAGTTCCATGACAAGATATATCAAGTCCTTGATGCTGATCTCAAAGCCCGAACCCAGGTTTATCGGCTCTGCGCCGTCATATCGCTGTGCAGCCAGGACAATGCCCCTGGCTGCATCGGCGACGTACAGGAACTCGCGAGTGGGCGAACCATCACCCCATACTACAATCTCGTCTTTACCGCTTTCCTTGGCCTCGACGCATTTGCGGATGAGAGCCGGAATAACGTGCGACGTTTCTGGGTCAAAGTTATCTCCTGGCCCGTACATGTTGGTCGGCAGCAAATAGATGGCGTTGAACTTGTACTGTGCTCGATAGGCCTGTCCTTGCACCAGCAGCATCTTTTTGGCCAAGCCATAAGGGGCGTTGGTCTCTTCGGGATAACCGTTCCACAAGTTCTCCTCCTGGAAAGGCACGGGGGTGAACTTGGGATAGGCGCAGACAGTGCCGATGGAAATAAATTTCTCGACACCCCTCAACCGCGCCTCCTCCATCAACTGAGTACCCATCATCAGATTGTCGTAGAAAAAGGCGCCTGGTCGGGCACGATTGGCGCCAATGCCGCCGACAACGGCTGCCAGGTGAAAAACCACCTCCGTCTGGCTATCATCGAAAGCACGGCGTACTGCCTCGATCTGGCGCAGGTCATATTCCGCGCTGCGAGGCACAAATACCTGCGAACATCCGCTTTCTTGCAGTTCCGCGACCAGGTAGCGCCCCACAAAGCCGGCTCCTCCGGTGACCATCACTCGTTTATCCTTCAAATTCATGTTCCCTCCAAAACCTGCCGATAGAATCGCTCCAGTTCACCGCCGATCCGATCCCAGGTGAATTCGGCTTCGGCCAACTGGCGAGCGCGCCGACCCATACTCTCTCGCCTCGCCGGATCGTGTAAAAGAACCAATGTCTGGTGGGCAAGCTCGTCAGGCCGATCGGAGGCCAGCAGGCCAAACACGCCCCGACGTATCAAATCGGCCACGTCTCCCACCGCCGTTGCCACCACCGGTCGCCCAACGGCCATATAGTCGTTGAGCTTGAGTGGATAACGCCCTCGATTGGCGCCGCTATCCCGCATCGGAAGCCAACAGATGTCGCAGGCAGCAAGATAGCGATTGATCTCGTCGTAGTGAATGCGCCCGGTACGCCGAACAGCGTCTGGGGCAGCGACCAACTCCTCTACATCCACGTTGCAGTAGCCCACCAGCAACAGTTGCGCCTTAGGCTCAGCCTGGCAAATGCGATCAAAAGCCTGGGCCATCAGCACAGCGTCGCGTTGAAAGATCGCGCCAATGTAGCCAATAATGGGTACGTCTTCCGGCCAGCCCAGTACGCGTCGGGCCTCGGCCTGGGGGATGGGGCGCAGTTCGTCCACGTTGCTGCCGTTGGGCAAGTGAAAAATCGTCTCGGGCGCTACTCCTAACTCAATCGCGCGACGGTACAGCAAGCTATTGATCACGGTGGTGCCGTCGGCACAAGCGCGAAAACTCTCCTCAAAAAGGGTCTCTACCGGGCGCAGCAGTGTTCGTATCAACCAGTTGGGTCGCTCTTCCACCGATCCGCCTCGCCCAAACCAATCGCACCAATCGAGAATCAACCTCAAATTTCGGCAGCGTTGCCAGTAGAGCGCCGGGAAAATAACCACTGGACGAGATTCGAAGGCATGCACCATGTCAAAATGTCGCCCCCGCGCCCAGCCGATACGGGCTATCACGCTCCAGGGATCCCAGCCAGAGCGCAGCGGTCCCCACAACATATCTGGCGCCTCAACCAAGGTAACTCCAGCCTGGACGTCCGGCCGGGTGTCAAAACGGAGACGTCGATCTCGCGACGTGGCCAGTACAGTAAGCGCGTGCCCTCGCTTGGCAAGGCTGCGGGCCAGTTGCAATGCCCGCCAATACGTTCCCTTGCCCACCGAGTTGGAAAGCAACATCAGGATGTGCATGACCTCACCTCGACTGCCAGGCCTGGATGAATCCATCATACAAGCCGCGCAGATAAGCACGCACCGATGGGCCTTTACCTTCCCCGATCAGCCTCAATACCGTTTTGACAGCACTGCCGGCACGGTAGGGCAACACAATCAGCCAACGAAGCCCGCGCACGTGCTTGTGAAAAAAGAGCACGCTGCTGCGAGCCATCCAGTAGCGTTCGTTGGGCGAATCGCTGCCGCCGCTGCTGACAGCTACCTTATGCCAGACCCGAGCCTGGGGCGATAGCAAGAGCTTGAAACCAGCCTGACGCGCCCGAAGCGAAAGGTCCGAGTCTTCATAGTACATAAAGAACCGCTCGTCAAACAGCCCCACCTCTGTCAGCAAGCGACGTGAGAGCAATAGAGCGCAGCCGACAAGGTAGTCCCGTTCCAACACCTCACCCCACTGGCCCTTGTCAATTTGCCCTCGTCCATCACTGGTCTTTTCTAAAGTTAACGGGTGGCACATACCACCTACCGACCAGACACGGGCCGGGTCGGCGGCGTAATAAATCTTGGGTGCCACCATACCTACGTCAGGTCCTACCAAGGATACCAGATGATTCAGGGCCGCCGGGTCGACCAGCGTATCATTGTTGAGCAAAAAGACATAGTCGGCACCCTGTTCCAAAGCGTGGCGCAGTCCCGCATTACAGCCAGCGGCAAAACCTACATTACTCTCGTTAACGATGACCTCAACAGTAGGATTTTGTCGTGCCACCACTTGGGGTGTCCCGTCACTCGACCCATTGTCTACCAGTAGCAAGCGCAGATTGGGATAGTCGAGCTTGGTGAGTGATGATAGACAAGCCAAGGTATCCTCGCACCGGTTCCAGTTCAAGATCACAGCGTACACTATGGGATAGCTCGCCATTACTCAGCAGGGCCTGTCAAATCTATCACCGGTTCTGCTCCACCCACTGGGTAACAAGCTCGGTCAAGTGTTGGCGAAACCTCTGTCCCGTCCTGGCCATGGTGAAATTCTCCCGGCAGTACTCGTATCCCTGGCGAGCCAGTCTCTCACGCAGAACCGGAGTCTCGTAGAGCCTGAGGATGGCCTCGGCCAACGCGTCTGGATTTGCCGGTTCACACAGGTAGAGGTGCTGACCATGGGCGAGCAGGTCACGAACCGCCGGCGTGTCTCCAGTGATCACAGCCTTGCGCATCGCCAGACCCTCCCAGATTTTGTTGGGCACAGTGCAAAAAGCCTGCTGTGTAGTGCCGAATACTCCCAGGCAGATGTCGGCAGACGAGAGATGTTGAGAGAGTTTCTCCTTGTCGATCCAGCCGGTGAAAGACGTGCTTTGCAAAGCATAGCGAGTTGCCATAGTCTCAGCTATAGATTTCGTTGTTCCCTCTCCAATGAACTCGAATTGGATGTTCGTATGATCTTGGAGAATACGCGCCGCCTCCACAATGTGCTCAACCCCATGTAGCGGGACAAATTTACCATGATAGACAACCTTGAAAGTCTGCGAGGAAGCAGACGGCTCGGCGAGAGGACGGTAAGCCCTATCATCCGCACCCAATGGCGCCAATCGAAAAACGTCTGGTGATAGGCGATACTTGCGACAGAAATAATCCCTGTATGACTCTGTATCCAGGATGATGAGGTCTGCGAACTTGCAGGCTCCGCGCTCCACCCAATAGGCCAGTCTTGCCACCAGAGGGGACGATGCAGCAATTCCCCTTTCCTCCAAAATCAGATGTAAAGACATGAGCACATCGAATACCAGCGGCTTGCGCCGTCGCCAGGATAAAATTCGCGCCATATACATATCCAGTTGGCCAGGATAGCCAACCAGCATGACATCATAGTCTGATATGACCAACTCTTTGCGTAACAGACGAAGGTAGCAACGGGCCAGATCCCGCAGAAAACGAACGTTCAACCAACCACCGGAGGCATAGTAGACTCTTTCCTCCGTAGGACCCCAGAAGGGAACATTGCACTCTATAACCTCCACGCCATTGGTACGCAAGCCATCAATGACAATGCGATTGCGAGGATACCTGGGGTCAAACGTGCCAAAATAGCAGATCCGCAAGATTGCTTCTCCAAACCGACTCGCTTCTACTCAGGCAAAGGCGAACCTCTCCCCCAACCCATTGCCCAGAATCGGCGGTAAGTATACCACATGCAGAAAGGAATCGCCAACCTCGCTCTGGGCTGTCTCAAATCGCCCCTTCATTTCTTTGACGAGTCCCCACAAAACAGCGTTGGACTTTCCAACAGCAAGACCAGCCCTTGACCATACAATTGGAACGAGTCGCGGGGTCTATCGTTGTATTCTTCCTCGGTTAGCATCGGCCAGGTTGACGCAGACACGTTGGTCACGGTGCCATCGGCCAGAACCTGACGCCACACCCCCAATGCAGCCGCCTGAGCCACGCTAGCGTATGTCTCTTCGTCCAACCAATCTTCCTGGATGCCGCGCTTGAACACATAGCCGATCAATGCAGAGGCAGAGGTTTCGGTATAGGAATCAGAGCGGATCAAGACCGTGCGCCACAAGCCGCTCGAATCTTGCAGCGGTTCGAGACCCGCTGCTTGCCTCTGCATAATGTCCAGAATTGCCGGGCGCAGGGGATGTGTGGTCGTCATGGCCGACAAGACCGCCACGTCTGCCAGCAATGCCCAACCGTTGCCTCGCCCCCAATAAGTCTGTCCAGCAGGGTTGCTCTGACTTTCATCCCAGGCATGGTGATATAGCCCACTCGCGGGATCCTGCAAGTGCTCCGCGTGCCGGAGCACCTGAGAGATGGCCTCGCCAGCGTAAAGGTCGCTGCCGCTAACCTGGCTCATTTCCATCAGGAATGGAACGGTACCCAGGAGCGTGTCTACCCAGACCCGATTACTGTCGTGCGTCAGGGTGCCGTCGGCCGTGCGTGGGGCCTCGCTGATGAAATAGTCCGCCACTCGTTGGGCAAATGCAAGATAGTCCGGCTGTCCACTGGTTTCATAAGCGACCAGCGCCGCGTAGCCCAGCAAGCCATCGTTGACGTGGGTGATCTCTGTTTTGACAGGAAGGCAGTCAGCGATCCATTTCTGTGCCCACTGACGATACTCGTCATCCTGAGTCGCCCGCCACGCCTGGATCCAGCCATAGGCCAGCACGCCCGCTTCCCAATTACATTGCCCTCCCAGATTGGCCACGCCTTGTTTTCCAATGGATAAAAGCGGGCTGGTGAATTCGTCCTCATAGATGTCGGAAGGGCTGCCGGTCGGTCCCTCGGCGTACATCACCCGCCGCCCACTCTTTGACAAACGTGGGGTATCCATCCGCCAGTCAGTCCGCTGCTGTAGCGACGCCACACCCTCCCCTGCCAGATTGACCACGTATGCGCTCAATTCGCCAGATCGGGTGGAGACGAACAGTACGCCGCTGCCGTCTGGGGTGAAGGTGGGGTACCCATCAAAGGCCGGGTCGTCCGTCATCCGGCGCAAATTTGAGCCATCCGCATCCATGACATAAATCTCGCTATTCCCATCTCGCTCGCTGCGGAAGGCGATCATCGCGCCATCGGCTGAAAAGGTCGGAAAACGGTCAGCAGCCGGGTCGCTCGTCAGGCGAGCCCAGGTATTGCTGCCGATAGTGGCCGTGTAAATATCCCAATTGCCGCCGTCGCGATTACTGCTAAAGACCATTCCCAGACCATCGGGGGTGAAGGAAGGGTGGAGTTCATCCGTCTCCATGCCCTCCACAGCCGCGCGCACATTGTTCCCATCGGCATCCATCAGGTAAATATCCCAATCGCCGGCCCGATCGGTGGCAAAGACAATGGTCGAACCATCGGGAGAAAAGATCGGCGTGTCTTGGTCAGCAAAGGTCTGATTGAGATTCGTGGCCGAACCTCCTCTAGTCGAGAGGCGAAATACATCCGACTGGCCGTCTCGATCACTGATGAACACAATCGCCTCCCCGTCAGGTGAGAGGGCCGGTTGGATGTCATCAGAAGGGAACAAAGTCAAACGTCTGGGATCATAATTGTGGAGAACCGACGGCAGAAATAACTGGTTTGTCGGTCCAAAAAGACCAAAGCGGCCCGTGTGGCAAAGGCCGACGCTGAGGGAATTGTTTTCCAGATCACGTGTATAAGAGGATGCCGGGTGGCACGTCTCGGTCACATCTCGCCACTCGTCGCCTGCCCACCAGCGGAGAGATAACTGGCTCTCGTCTGAGATAAGAGACAAATCATAGTCCTCGTAGTGGACGTTCACAGTCACTGGCATGCTGAAGGCTAAATCAGATTGAAGATCTCCTTGTTGATAGGCTGTCAGATCAAAGGCGTGTCCAGCAAAGGTGAATCCCGCCGGCCCAGAGGCCAGGGTTGGCCGCAGAAGCAACCGGGTAGTTTGAGAGACCACTCCTGCTGGAAAATCCAACCGGGTGACCAGGCCGCGAGTAGTGGTAAGCGTCAGACTGGTGGGTAGGCTGAACGAGTCTGGGCCAAGGATCAGAGTAGTTGATACTGAGCCGGACAAGATGATATAGTTCTGGTCAGCGGTATTGGGCGGCAGGGTGACAGTCCGAGTTGGGGGGTAAAAGGTGTAACCGGTCAGTGTGGGGGTCAAAATATAACTTCCCGCAGTGACATCTGTGAAGGCATAATGCCCGGTAGCATCAGGGGTGGTTGTTCGGTCAGCGCCGGCGGAAACGACGACTCCCGGAAAAGGTGTCCCTTTCACATCAGCGACCTGGCCATGGATAGTGTAAAGCCGACCCTCCTCTCTGATCCCCCAGGCGTACATCTTGCCGGTAGGAAGTGGATAGTACCAGACTGTGTACGGGCCTTCTGTAAAAGTCGCTCTGATGTATGGATGGTGATTGGTTAAGAAAGCAAAATCCGCGTATTCAGCGTCATCCAGGTTGGACCTGATCATCGTTCTCGACCACCGAGGAGCACAGAGATCTTTATTGCGATGCCACTTTACCAGTTTAGTCAAGCTAAAGTCGTATGGGCTTTGTTCGATATACAGGTCGAACGAGTTATCGTCGTGAAATTCAACAGCCAAAGGACGGGTGTGGTACGGTTCATCCCAAAACAGGTGAACGGGAGAATCCCAATCGGACCCATTCCAGACGACATGGTCTGTAGTGACCTTGCCGTCATTCTCCTCGATGGTATGAAATATATTGACCTTGCCATTGGCATCAACGCTGACCACGCTGGTAATCTCGGTAAATTCCTGTTGGCCGGAACTATATATCTCTGTGCTATTGGCTGGATTCTCAAATTCGTTTTGATTGACGCACTGCCCCAGATCATTGCCGTTGGGCGCATATACCTTTTCGTCACCGAAATCGAAATAGACATAAAAAAGCTTGTCCTCGTAGGCATTGTGTTCCTTGTGGTTTTCGAATGTCAAGTGCAGTCTTTCAGGTTCGCTTTGATAGTGAACACTTTTGATGTAAATAGTATCCCATCCATCGTCGTTTGTCAGACCGACACAGCTCCCGTCACTCTGATCTTTGCCGCCGGGATCAATTACCTTCTTCGGTGCGCTCCAAGCGACACCGTCGTCCGTTGACTTGATGTAATAAATTGGCTCGTACCAATCGGGATCCCCTTGCACTGTTTGACGGTAAAAGAGATAGATCGTGTTATCTTTGGTTTGGAAGGCCATCAAGTACGTTGCTTTGTCTTGATCCTCCGTGACGGAGAAAGGGATCTCTTCCCAGTTTTCTGGAGACAGAATGTCACTGCGATCGGCCTTTGCGGTAGACTTGAAATGCTGTATAGGATCGACATGGCCGCTATT
>Ga0180434_10000700_pt1 | contig 49119 bp, 41 predicted proteins | sample SS_ome_7_FD_132453 | JGI IMG/M metagenome (GOLD analysis project Ga0180434, IMG submission 132453) | Hypersaline lake sediment archaeal communities from the Salton Sea, California, USA - SS_1_D_2 metaG | ecosystem: Environmental > Aquatic > Non-marine Saline and Alkaline > Hypersaline >... | reverse complement strand
GTGGCGCGCTGCAACGCACAATCGCTCACCGTGCCCGACGGTCGCCCTCTGCGGTTCGGCATATGCCCAGCCCCTGGGCATATTTAGATATGCAGTTGTTAAGGTTCAGGACGGAGTCCCTGTTTATCCGTTTTGCCGGCGGCATTGGCCTATCCTCGCTGACGGGGGCGATGCTGTGTCTATCACCCTGGCGCACGCTGGAGGCGCTGGTCGGGGCGGTGCTCTTCTGGCTGATTCTGGTCAGGTTGCTGCGCTTCCATCGCGCCCGCGCTACGATACTGACGATGGTCATAGTCTGGCCGCTGGTGTGGGCGTTGGGAATGCCGCCACACGGCATCCTTCTGGGAGTACTGGGTGGAGCGGCGGTTATCGTCAAAACGATCCCTGACTGGAACAGAGAGTACGAGTAGACGACACCGTCTCAGGCAGAACCCCATCCCTGCTGCGCCAGCTCGTCCAGGATGCCCCCCAACATCCGAGGCGTGAGGACCGCTTCCCCCCTGCTCACTGCGCACACCGCCTCGACGACCTCGTGAGGTAGACATTCTTCTTTGATCAAGTATCCGACCGCGCCTTCCTGGAGCGCCTTGAGCACCAGGAGATCCTGGTCAGTGGCGCTCAACACGATCACTTTGCTGCCGGGATATAATTCGCTGATCTTTGTTTGTCGCTGACCGTCTAAATGCCATAGATCGACGTCCAACAAGATCACGTCGGGCCGTTGCACGCGTACCAGTTCGAGCGCCTCCGATTTGTCTTGCGCCTCGCCGACCACCGTCACGCCATCCGCATCTTTGAGCCAGACACGTATCGCCTGCCGGAATGGCGCGTCGTTTTCTGCGATCAGTACATTGATGGGAGCGTTCTCTGTTTCCATGGGTGGGATTTCTCTACATGGAGGATATCTGGTGATTACCCACATCTCAGGTCGCCAGATTTAGCAGTCTGGCCGGTAACACAGGTATACGGGAGCAAAGCCGCGTCAGTCAGTTATGCAAACACATGATGTGGGTAATCACCAGTTGATTCACGTACATACATGATTACATAAATCAAGCCGTTGCGCCAGAGGAAAACGCCATCCGTTTGAAGGGAAAAACCCCCTGCCTTCGAGGTGTTTTTCCCCCGGAAGAAAGGAGGGTTTTTTAGAACGGGTTTCTTTCTATTCCTCTTGATCCAGCCTGGCCCATCCTCGCCGCAGCGCGTACAACGCGGCCTGCGTGCGGTTGTCGACATTCAACTTGCTATAGACGTCGCTCAAGCGATTGCTGACTGTCTTCTCCGCCAGGGCCAGCCGCTCGGCGATGGTCTTGTTGTCCTCGCCCTGCGCGACCAGAAGCAACACGTCCATCTCTCCAGGGGTCAGATCCTCCATCTCTCCCGGCGCGTCAGGCGGTTGGCTCAGGCGGCGGAATTCGTCGAGCACGCGGGCAGCCAGCCGGGCGCTGATCAGCGCCTCGCCTCGATGGACAGCCTCTATTCCCTCCAATAATTCGTCCACATCGGCGTCTTTGAGCATGTAGCCTCGCGCGCCCGCTTTGATGGCGTCGAAAATGTGGGTGTCTTGCTGGAGCGCGGTGAGCATGATCACTCGCGCCGATGGATCGTGCTCCAAAATGAGACGGGTGGCCTGCACACCATCCAGCTCGGGCATCTGGATATCCATCAGGACGACGTCAGGCTTCAGGCGACGCGCCAGTTCTACGGCTTCCTGGCCATTCGTAGCCTCGCCGATCACGTCAAAGCCTTTCCTGTCCTCGCAAAGCTGGCGCAGACCCTGGCGAAAGAGCCGATGGTCGTCGGCGAGCAGCACGCGGATGGATGACATGAGCGCTCTCCCTGTAATGGAACAAAACCCGCTCTGGGTGTTGCGCTGGGCTGGTGAGGAGATTGATGCCAGATAGTCGGTGGCGCTTGTGAAAACACAGCATCACCTTTGCGCTGCTCTATTGTAGCGCATTCGGCGATAGAGGTCAAATGGAGAAGGAACAGATCTTTTGCCCTGTTGCTCCCTTGCACAGAGCGGCCCCGCTACTCGTAAGAGCAGCGGGGCTGTTATGCTCTTTGCAGGTCGGTGGTTAGCGGTACGCATCCTTTCGGCGTTTTCTGAGCACCGCTGCTACAGTAGTCCTGCGCTGACCGCCAGAACCAGGAACATTGGCAGATCTGACAACCCCAGTGTGTTCACCGGTTCTGTATGTCCGTCGATGGGTTCGGGTGGGATAAGTTCAGGCGACTCGATATCCTCGACCTCGTCGTACCAATATTCTGCACCCAACACGACGTCATCGCTGCCAGACGCTCCGATGACCGCCTGGTCCAGCATGTCGTTCACCGTCACCGCGCCTCCGCCGCCAAAGACCCACCAGTTGATGGCAGCGCCGTCCTGAGCCAGCACGCTGCTGCCGACGAGTAGGAAACAGAGCGCCGCCGTAGCCAACGGGACCATATTTCGTTAGTTCATTTTGATTTTGATGGAACCTGTACAGCTCGATTGACGTCTTGAGGATATAGAAAATGGAGGTGACACGATGAAGAAGAAATATGTGACTGTGGTTGCTCTGGTTGGCATCCTTATTCTATCGTTGACGGCCTGTGGTGGGGGCAATTCAGCCTCCGACGATCCACTGGACGGCACATCCTGGGAACTGATGGCCTATCGCAAAACCAGACCGATCTCCGGAACGACCATCACGGCGACGTTCGAGGATGGCAAGGTCTCTGGCTCGGCTGGTTGCAATTCTTACAGCGGGTCATATCAGGTATACGGCGACAACAGGATCGCCATAGGTCCGACTGCCATTACCGAGATGGCCTGCATGGAGCCGGAGGGCGTCATGGAGCAGGAGATGACGTTCATCGAATTTCTGACAGGCGCCCAAACGTTCCAGCTCACCGATGAGCAATTGCAGCTCTTTAGAGCGGATGGCGAGGCATTGACCTTCGTCCTTCAGAACTAGAGCAGCGGATGGCAGTCTCTCCCACAAGTTTTTAGGGGAAAAGCCTCGCCAAGCGGTTTGGGTGAAAACGCCGGTTGAGTAGGGCCTGGAACACGAGTGGAAGGGCCGTATCGAAACCAATCGGCTTTGCAAACGGATGTTGTTTATCCGCACCCGCTCTCTCGGGTTCGATACGCTCTCCGCTACGCTGCGAGCTACTAAACCAGCGGTCGCTAGTCGAGGATTCCTCGAAAAGCTTTTGAGATGCACCACTGGCAGCTACCTGACCAAAAAGCGCACCAATTTACTATCACTCTACCGCTCCGTCTGCCATTGGCAATGCTCCCTCTTGGAGCAAAAATCGCAGGTGACCGTGTCGGGCCGCATCTCTGGCCCCAGACCGACGACGACGGAGACGGATTTGCGCGGCAGCATGAGGCAGCTTTCGGTCAGTTGGACGCCGATCCCTTGGGCAGGAACCAGATCGAAGAACACGCGCTGTTGCTCGATGGGCCAGCCTTCCTGCCCTGGACTGGCGCGCATCCCCGTACCCAGGCCGCGCGACGAGGCCTCTTCGCAAATCTGTGCGACGATCTGCCTGGCGACCTCTCCGACGGCGGCGGTGCCGGCGCCATCCAACGCCATCGCCCGCACAGAGTCGGCGGCAAAGAGAGCGCCCACTTGTTCTTCCAGCGCGGGTCCGATGGTGCAGACGACCAGAGCAGCTTCCGTCGCTCCCGCCAACGCGCGGGCCACCAATGGCCCTTCAAAGATCGCCCCGCCGTCCAGGACGACCGTCTGGTGATAAAATTCACGCACCGGCAGAATGGTGTACAGCGCAACAGGATCGAGCAGCGACTGCGCCTCGCCGAGCACGCCCTCTGCTGCGGCGACAAGGCGAGGACGCGCCCGGGTCGGATCAATACCCTGTCCCTTGAGCACGTGTTCTATTTCGAGGAAGAGTTGAATGTCGGTGATGACGGCGGTGCCGATGGGCATCAATTCCCCTCTTTGTTCTCGGTCTCCTCGACCTGCTCGACGGCAGGCGAAAGGAGCAAAAAGAACGCCGCGCCGCCTTCGACCAGTGAACTCATTCCTTCTACATCGCCCAGATACTCGTCCGGGGCGGCGGGCCTGTGGCGGTAGATGCGACTGTTCGGTTTTACCCTTGCCACGTACTGGTCAGGGCCGTGACGGTGGCGGTAGATTTTTCCGTTGTGCAGGTGCACCCGGCCCAGGTACTCGTCGGGGCCGTGGCGGTGGTGGTAGACCTTGCCGCTATCCAGTTCTACCTGGCCCAGGTATTCGTCCAGGCCGTGGCGGTGGCGGTACACTTTGCCAGTTCCAGGATCGATCCGGCCCAGATATTCGTCTGGCGCGGCGGGTTTGTGGCGGTAGACTTTTCCCATTGGAGTTCTCCTTATTACTCAGCCACCCTTGCGAAGGTTTAGCAACCTTCACAAGGGTTCAGCCTGGACAACCTGCGAGAGGCTTGCATCTCAGTCTCGCTTCACACTCAGCTCGTACTCGGCAGAATCGTCCCAGTATTCGCCAACGGCGACGACGTAGGTTCCGGTAATAAGAAGTTCGTAGCTATCGATCCTTTCCTCTTCATCAGTTCCACCAGCGTCCAGATCGAACACCAACTCGCCATCCGGGTCGAGCAGGGCCAGTTGCATGTCCGCATCGTCGGTCAGTGGATGGACGATGATGGTGACGACGTCCCCGGCGGTCCCTTCCAGAGACCAAATGTGAATATACTGACCACCGGGCAACTCCCCCTGCACTCTGTCGCCGTAAAAGATCTCGCCCATATCGATCAATTCATACTCGCCATCGCTGGCATAGTCCACGATCAACGAATAGTCTCCCGGTTCATCCCAGAACTCTTCCACGATGACGGTGTACTCGCCATCCTGGTCCAATTCCAGGCCCAGGCTCTCTTCGTCCTCGTCCATGGAGGTTTTGTCGAGTTGATCGAGCAGCAGGCTGCCATCGGGAGCCAGGAGCGAAAGCACCATGTCCATCCCTGTGTCCACAGGCGAGAGGAAAATGTCTATCGCATCCCCCGCGACGGCCTCAAAGGTCCAGGCGTGCTGTTTGCTCTGGCCGAGGGTTTCGATAACCGGCTCGCCCATCGGGAGCGCGCCCATCTCGACCAGATCGTAGAGGTCAACCTGCTCTTCACAGGGAGAGACGGACAGGGAATAGTCTCCGGCCACATCCCAATACTCATCCACGACGATGATATAGTCGCCGGGTTCTTCCAACACCAGGCATCGCGCCACTTCAGCCTCGCCGGAAGAGACGTCGTCGAGTTCGTCAACCTCCCGGAAACCATCGGGGGCGATGACGGAGAGCGTCATGTCCATATCCTGTCCCTCTGCCGGGACGAGGGTGATGTTCACCATATCGCCGACGCCCGCGCTGTACAGGAACCAGGCGTGTGTTTCGCCCTCGGCCAGCGTTGCCTCGACGGTCTCGTCGAGCATGATCTCGCCCTGTTCGATAGCGCCGGGCGGCACGACGGCGGGCAGCGGTTCGTCGCCGCCCCGTAACTCCAGTTCGTACTCCCCCGGCAGGTCAAAGAATTCCCGTACCACGATTTTGTATTCATCGTCCGCCGGTAGCTCATAGTTCAGCAGGATCTCGGGCTCGCCGGAAAAGGCGTCATCTACCTCGGTCAACAGGGTATCGTCGGAGGAAAGCAATTGGATCGTGACGTCCATATCCTCTCCAAAGGGAGACAGAATGAGAGTGACGTACTCGCCAGCCGAGCCGACAAAGCTCCAGGTGTGGGCCTGGTCGTCGAGGAATTCGTCGCTGACCCGATCCCCATAAGCCAGGTCACCGCGATATTCGCCCAACTCGATGTCCTGCTGGCCCAGGTCCAAGCCGGAGCCTTCAAAGAGTTCGATGCTTTCCAGGATGGCGTCGACGGTGTCGGCGTGGTCATCCCAAAGTTCATCCGGGCAGATGGCGATGACCATGCCTGCCTGTTCGCCGTTATCGTAAACGGCGACTTTGCCGTGAACCGTCTCACCTTCTTCGGTAGCGCGGAAATCGACCATCTGAACGGGCACTCCGTTGATGGTAGTCTCTACCGGATCGCCCAAAAGCTCCGCATCGCTGCTCCCGCCAAGTTGCTCGTACATTTCTTCCGGCGAAAAGCCGCTCACCCCCAGCTCGTCCGAGGGGCCAGCGATGATAAACATGACCACTCCCTCTGGCATCTCCTCATCGTCGAATGAATATTCGGGAACGCTGGAGAGTACGATGAAAAAGAGGATGTCTTCGTAGGACCAGCTCTCCGGGTAAGAGAGTCGCACGCCGTGGGTTTCGCTCTCGACCGAGAGCATGTTATCCACAGGAACTACAGGTTCCGACGTTGGCGTCGGCGTCGGTTTAGGGGTTGGAGTTGGCGCTTGTGTGGAGGTGGGGGGGAAAGGCGTCGCGGTGGGTTCTTCCCTGACTCTCAGTCCGCAGGCCAGGTTGGCAAGTAAGAGGACGGCTAGAGCAATACTTATCCAGCAGGTTGATTTACGCATGTTTCCTCCTAGAGGTTGAACCTCGTTTTTATTTGCAGTTCATATCAGCAGCGTCCGGCTCTTTAGCCTCGGCCCAGCGACGCTCGAATTCCTGTAGATACCGGGCGGCGATGTCGGCATTGGTGACGATGACCACGTTCTCGTCGTTGCTGTCGTCGGCGTTTTCTGAAAAGTTCAACGAGCCGGTCACCACGATCTGGTCGTCGATGATGAACACCTTGTGATGAAACGTGCGCGGGTTACCATCCTGACGCACGGGCAATCCGGCACAGTAGAAGGCGGGTAACTCGCTATATTCCGTCTCGCTGGCGCGCGTCTCAAAGATTCCCTTCACGTCCACCCCGGCCTGAGCGCGCGCCAACACGGCATTTCCCAGATCGTCGTGGGTGAAGGAGAAGGCCATGAAACGGATGCTGCTTTGGGCGCTTTCGATCAACGGGGCCAATTGGTTGACCACCTCGTCCTCAGCCGCGAACAAGATCCGGACACGAGTCCCATCAATGGTCACTGCTTGGGCGTTCACTGTGGATGGTGAGGTTGGCCCGAATTCCCCGTCCCACATCTCGGCAAACTCGCGCTCATAGATCGCCGCCACCTGGGGCGAATCGATCACCAACACGTTGTTGTTGTTGCGAAAGTTGCCATTGACCGTGATGTTGGTCGAGCCGGTCCACACCGTCTGGTCATCGAAAATCCAGAACTTGTTGTGCATTAGCGCTCCGCGTCCGTCGTCCCGCACCTCAATGCCGGCCTCCTCGAGCATGGCAAATTGCCCGTGATCGTCTTCCTCGTCGACCTCGATGCCGTACTCGTCGTCCGTGACCCAGCGCACCTCGACCCCACGCTCGTGGGCGGCGATGAGCGCCTCGGCCACAGGGGTGAGGTTGAATTCAAAAGCGGCGACGTGGATCGTATGTTGAGCGTCGTTGATGTGCTCGATCAGTTTTTCGGGAATCGAGCCTCTCAGGTTATCCGGATCGTTTATAGTATTGGGATCGGTAAAGTAAACCTGCCACCAGTCGCCGCCGCTGCCCGTGGTATCTGTGATGGTTTCTGGGGTGGGAACCTCGCTGAACAGCCCCAACGGGTCAGAGCCGGTCAGGAGGTAATACACCCCCAGAATCGCTACTGCGACGATGGCGGTCGTGATAACGATCTGGCGAATTTTTTCGACCATCGTTCTCCTCCTGGTGGACTAAAATTTGGATCGGTCAGAAACCGGCGCAAGTCGGCGATCATCTGGGCGGGATCCTCCATCGAATCGAGATGTTTTAGAAGGGTGCCGCACTTCTCCTCATCCGGTTGAGAAAAGCGCTCGCCGTAGATGACGGCGGCCTGTTCGAGAACCTTGCTCAATCGCTTGGTATGGCCATTGGCGTCCGTCTCCTCCCAGTTCCCGATCCACTTGTTTACCGAGCGCATCAGTCGGCGGATGGCGCGAAGCCGCGACGACATGATTTTTTCCGCTTCAGCGGCATCCAAACGGGTGACGCTCTGGGCGATCTGATTGACGCAGGCCATCCCCCATTCGATAAGTACCTTAGCGGCGTCGTCGTCCAGGTCGGCTGTCAGGCTTTCGTTTCCCAGAATACCTTCAACGGCGCGGTTTATACGTTCTTCCAACTCTTCCATGTTGCTGTCTCCCTGGCGCGCTCATCCACGGGTGCGCTCCAACAGAATCATCATCAACAGGCCCAATAGAGCGCGCTTTTCCTCTTCCTCGCTCAGTTCAGTCTGCTTGCTGAGCGTGAACTGATCCTCAAAGAACGCCGGTTGTTTCTCCAGGCGCATCACGATCTTGCCATCGGGCCGCGATAGCAGGAACGTGGGATGAAACACGTACCCTGAGAACCAGCCGACGAGCGGGATCAGGCTGAACAGACCGTCCAGCATTTTGACCCACGGGTTCTTTTCGCGGATGGTCATCACGACCGCGTCGCCATCGCAAATGTCGTAATAGGCCCGCCAGAGTGATTTTACCCCTTCTCGCCTCACCGAACCCAGGTTGCTGTCGTCGAGGTCTGTGAAACGGTAACGCGCTGAAAAATCCAACACCCGATCCGCATCGATCTGGTACAGCGGTTGTGTCTGCTCCGCATCCGCAAACACCGTCACCTCTTCTCTTAATTTGAAGAGTTTCTGCTTGACGTAGAGCACGAGTTTGCCGTTGGCGTCGGTGACCGATAGTTGTGGCGCCAGCGCCGACACTTTGAACGACAACGCGAGTGGGTACTCCATAATGACCTCCTTTTCCTTGAGTGAGGCAGTCTCAAAACCCGACACCAGTATACACGAGAAACTCCAATACACAAGTAAGTTTTCAGTGCGACCGCAAGACCAGCGGTAAATAGCAGGAGAAATACTCAAAGAACTCGTGCGCCCCCCGGTCGTATCCCTCACCGTGGGGTCGGTAGATGCCTCGGATGTCCTCCTCCGGAGCGGGCACAGGCGTGCCCGTGTCCACACACGGCGAATCCTCTAGCAGTCGGTAACTGTGGTTTCGAGGGGCGCGAAACAGCGGGTCGGCGTCGACGTTCCCCTCGCCGGGCCAGCCCCCCTCAATATTCGAGTAGGTGACGCTGATGGCGGAACCGGCGCTCACCGTCAACGCCGTCCCGTTGCTCCACGCGATGGAGTTGACCATCGTGACCAGACTGCCGCCCCCCACCTCGACGCCCATCCGATTATCGGCCACCGTGTTGTTGACGATGCGCGCGCTGGAGCCATCCAGGACCGCGATCCCCTCCGTGCACGTGTAGACCAGGTTGTTCACCAGCGTCACAGAAGAGGTATACGCGATGGAGATGCCTTTATCGGCACAGTGATGCAACTCGTTTCGCTCGACGGTCGCCGCCGACTCGTTCAGTGCGATGCCCAGGCGCGCGCTGTAGATGTGGTTGCCCCGCACGACGACGTCGCCATCGGTGACGAGGATGCCTGTCCCATCCAGGTAACGGATGGTGCTCTGCTCCACGCGCAGTCTGGAGTGATCGGCGATGATGCCGTGTGTACCGGCGTGTTCCACCGTCGCGTAGGCGATGCGGTTGTCGGCCTCGCTGGAGTCGAAGAGGATCGCACCCCACCCCCCTTCTTCCTCCCCCCCATTGGAGGGGACAGAGGGGGGGGCGCGGGTGAACCGGATCGGCTGAGAGGGCGTCCCTTCCGCCGCGAGCCGCCCGTACACGATCAGAGAACGTCCCGGCCAGAACTGGAGCGTCACGCCGGGCTGGATGGTCAGTGTGATGCCGACGGGCACGATGATGTCGTCGGTGATAAAGCAGGGGACCGCGCTGGTGGTGAGCGTGGTGCTCTCGGTCAGCGCGCCGCCGTGGAACCTATCCAGGTAGACCGTGACGGTGAGAGCGTCCAGCCCATCGGTGACGACGAAGGTGTTGGCCCACGTCCAGAGCGCGCTCGTGTAGCGCCAGGTCGCCGTTACCGAGGTGGTCAGGCACTGCGCGGCGTTTCCGTTGACATAGACCTCGCGCAGAGGAGAGCCGGTTCCCTCCAGCGTCACCTCCGGCTCCGGCGTGGTGAAATCCGCCCCGCCGTTGGTGCGGATCGAGAGCCGCGCCGCCTCGTGCGCTCCCAGATCGTATCCGGGTCCCTGGGGCCGGGGGATGCGTCGCAAGTCCTCGCCGGGAGCACCATTGGGCGTGCCTGCGTCCAGGCACGGCGAGTCTGTCATCAGTCGATAGTCGCCGCTTTGAGGTTCGTGGAATCGCGGATCAGCGTCGACATTCCCCTCGCCGGACCAGCCACCCTCGATGTCGGAGTAGGTGACGACGACGGTGGAGAGCGCGTCCAGTTTCAGCGCCGCTCCGTTCCCCCACACGATAGAGTTGACCACCGTGCCGTGGCCCCCGCCCTCGCCCACGTGGCCCTCGTACAGATAGATGCCGCGCCGGTTGCCGACCACCGTGTTGTTCACGATGCGCGAGATCGCGCCATCCTTGACCGCGATGCCCGTGCCGCTGAAGGGATCCGCATCGTTGCCCAGGCAGGTGTAGATCAGGTTGTTCACCAGCGTCGTGGAGGAAGGATGGCCGATGGAGATGCCCTTGTCGCCGCAGTGGTGCAGTTCGTTCCGCTCGATGATGGCCGACGAGTGATTCAAGTCCATACAATCGTCGGAAACGTCGTGGATGTGGTTGTCGAACAGCCGCGCCGGCGTGGTCATGTGGCTGACCTCGATCCCCTCCAGCGGATAGTCGCCGCGCCGCACGTCGTGGATGTGGTTGCCCTGGATGAAGGCGTACCCGCCGGTGACGTGCACTCCATCGCTTTCGACGCCGTAAATCTCGTTGCGCAGCAAATAGATCGTCGGGTCGCGGTCGAACCAGGGGTAGGTCTTGACGGCAACGCTGTCGTCGGTGTAGCGGATCACGCTGTCGGCGATGGTCACCCGCGCGCCATAGGCCGAGACGCCGTGCGAGCGCGGATTGGCGATCACCTCGCGGGTGTACTCGATCACGGCGTGGCGGATGCGGTTATCCTCTTGTGTGCGGTCGAACAGGATGCCGCCCCAATAACTGCCCCCTTGTACGGTGAAGGTGATCGGCTGTGTGATGGTGCCTTCCGCCAGCAACCGCCCCCCCTCGTTCACGCGTAGATACCGGTCCGCGCGAAACTGGAGCATCGCGCCCGGCTCGATGGTCAGCGTGATGCCCGCCGGCACGATGATGTCGTTGGCGATGTCGTACGGATAATTGCTGGTCGGGAGCGTGGTATTCTCCGCCAGCGCCCCGCCGTGGAAAGTGTCTCGGTAGACGGTGATCGTGCGGCTATCCAGCCCGTCGCTGACGACAAAGATATTGTCTCGCGTCGGGAGCGTGCTCGTGTAGCGCCAGTCCGTCGCCGCAGGATACTGCACGCCCTCAGTGCTCCCGTTGACGGTGACGTCGCGCAGGGGAGAACAATTCCCCTCCAGCGTCACAGCCTCGTCGGTCGTCACCCAGTCCTGACCGCCGTTGGTGTTGATGGAGAGCGTCGCGCCGGGGATCTGTCCCATCAGCGCGGGGATGCGGGCGGCGACGTACTGCTTTAACTCGTTCCGCTTCTCGCCGCTCACCACGTCGGGCAGCGCGTCGATGCGTGGGTACATCTCGGCCACCGAGAACTCGTTCGCCGCGATGCTGGCAATGTTCTGATAGTACCAGCGGGTGAAATCTGGATAATGCAAAATGCGCCGGACGATCTCGGGGCCGAGCCAGTCAGGCTCCCAGATCGAGTGGTCGGGGAAGAGGAAGAGACAATCGTGATCCCACGACACGAGGAGAAAGCGGCCATCGGAAGGGCGGCGGTAGAGAAAGTAATCGTCGCCCGAGCCAAGCCACAGCGCCCCTTCGTGATTGTCGAGCACAGCCTGGATGGCGAACCAGCGCAGCCATTGGCGCATGTCGGCCACCGCCTCCGTCTCGGCGCGGAAGGTCTCGTGGGGACTGTTCGTGAGCGCATCGGTGAGGGCGATGACGTCGGCATAGTCGTCTGCATCCTCGTTGTTCTCCTTGAGGTAGGAGGCGCGGTAGCTATCGGGATCGGGGCCGCGATACTTTAGGTCTGCTCCATCGAAGCCGCGATAGAGATTTCCATTATCATTGTCTGGAAAATGCGCTTCCAGGAAATCGTTGTCCACCTGCTCGATGTCCAGGTAATCGCCCTGCCGACCTTCGTTGATGTAGAGCGTCACAAAGCGGGTGTTGGGAGCGGGCATTCCGGCGCGCTGGAACAGATCGTGGGCCAGCGCCTCGCGCCCCAGCTCGTCGCTTACCAGATTGATCCGTTCCCGATCCTCGAACTCGTGCTCGTCGCGGAATTTGATGCGATAGGGACGGGGCCAGACGTCGCGGGTGCTCTCGCCCCGGTAGCGGATGCCGACGTTGTAAAAGACCTCTCCCTCGTGGACAAAGGTCGCGTCGAGCAGGACGTTGGAGAAGAGATCGCGGGTGGTCAGTTCCGTCCAGTTCGCCGCCGTCGTGATCAGGCGATAGATGGGCAGCGTGCCGGTGGGAGGTGTGTCCTCCACCTGGTAGATATAGCTGACGGTGACAAAGTGACCGGTCTCTGCCGAGACGCCCCCCGGCGCGCCGTCCGGCACGAGCCGCTCGGCTCCCTCGTCGTCCACAGCGGTGACGTAGAACTCGACGTACAGCCCATTTGCCTGGGGCGGGATGACGCCGGTGTAGAGGCTGCCGCCGCTATCGGCCATCGCCGACGAGGTGTAGCCCGGCGCTCCTTCGGGGCGGTAGTGTAGCGTTGTCGTCACGACGGCGCTACCGGCGTAGCCGGCGTCGTCCACCATCGCCGTGACGGTCACCGGCTGGCTGGAGGTAGGAAAGACGGGCGTGTGCGCCACGTCCGTGATACAGGGCGGGATATTGTCCAACGAGTAAACGCTGTTCTGCACGCCGGGGGTCCCCCGCTCGGCGCTGGCTCCCCAGGAACAGGGGCGGTTGTTGTCAAAGGCCGGGCTGATCAGCTCCAGCGAGGGGCCTTTGCCGTCGGGCAATTCGGGCCAGGGGTGGTGATCGTCGTAAGCGACTTCATCAATCAGAACGCCCCCGGCATCCTCAATCGCCACCCGCTCGCCGCCGTTGTCGAGGCGGCCGCTCTCAAAGGGACCCAGCACACCGCTGATGCCATAGACGGCCTCGACCGTGGCCGGATCGTGTCCGACGACGACGTAGCCATCGGGCGGGATGGACGCGCCAGCCGGGAACGTGTAGTGGATGCCGTCGCTGAACCGCCAGCCGGAGAGATCCACGGTAATGGCGCCCGTGTTGTAGAGTTCGATGTACTCCTCGCCGTGATCGTCAGAGAGGGGGTGGTATTGCAGCTCGTTGATGACGATTTGCGGGCTGGGTTGAGCCGTGGCAATGAGCCATGACCAATGAGCGATGACCAATGACGAAAGGCCAATGGCAACGATCAGACACTTTGAGATTGGGGATTTGAGATTTGAGATTTTACCCATCGGCCATTTGCTTGACGGCTCACAGTTTGTCTCTAGTATACCACAATTGTAGCGCGGCCGCACTAATCGCGTTGGCGCTGCAAGCGTTCGTGTTGCTCATTCTCCTTAACCAGCCTGTCACTGGCTCCGCGTTGGCCGTCGACAGCCCCCCCCGGGGCGCCGACTGGTCGCCGACGGGCACCTATACCCAGGCGGCTGATCTCGTCAGCATCGATCAGGTCACGAGCACCTGTGGTGGAGAACTCTTACCCGGTTGGTTCGCGGCTGCCGAGCGGGTCTGTGATTATGAGATGGGAGTGGATCGGACGGTGGCCCACAACGGGCGAGCCAGCGGGTACGTCAAATCGAAAGCGCCCGAACCAACAAGTCCCGGGGCGCTGATGCAGATGTTCCGGGCGGACCATTATCGTAGAAGACGGTTGTGTATGTCCGGATACGTCAAAACAGAAGCCGTGCAGGGTCGTGCAACCTTTCACATCCGCGCGGATGGCCTGGGACGCCGGGTGTTACGTTTCGAGGAACAACCGCTGTTGAGCACAGCCGACTGGGAGAGATACGAGGTTTGCCTGGACGTGCCTGAAAACAGCATCAACATCCTGTTTGGAATCGCGTTGGAGGGGAGAGGTCAGGTGTGGGTGGATGATTTGGAATTCACCATCCTCGACTGACGATTGGAAAGCAAGGAGATTTTATCATGGAGACAAGGTTGAGTCGCATTTGTGATCGGCTCATCGAAGCGGGCTGGCTGTTGGCAATCGTCTTGATACCTGTTTTTTTCAACGTGCGCACGGCTCGCGTCTTTGAGCCTGACAAAGGGATGCTTTTGCGCAGCCTGGCGCTCGTGATGGCAGCCGCCTGGTTGATCAAAGTGGTCGAACATGCCGTCTACCGGTTGGGCGACAGAATCGAGCGGGGCAGCTTTGATCGGCCTCGCCGTCCGCGAATTTTCTACGTACTGCTCCTTCTATCGGTGCTGTTCGCCGCTGTCTATCTCGGCTCGACGCTCGCCTCGGTCCACCCGCGCATCAGCCTGATGGGCTCCTACCAGCGCGGGCAGGGCGCCTATCTCACATTCTGCCTGATCGCCATCGGCCTGCTCGTCGCCACCCATCTGCGCACCCGCGACCAGGTGGGGCGGCTGCTGGCGGCGGTCGCGTTGGGCAGTCTCCCCGTGACGATCTACGCCGTGATCCAAAGCGTCGGGGTAGACCCGTTGCCCTGGGGCGCGTCAGGGCCTATCGTCGCCTCGACGTTGGGGAACGTCGACTTTTTGGCGGCCTACCTGGCGATGGCGATCCCCCTCACACTGATCGGATTGGTCTCTCTCGTCTTTGTGATCCGAGGCGCGCAAGATCGTGGAAAGGTCTTTGTCCGCGGCCTGTGCCTGACCTGCGGGCTGATCATCCTGGGGTTACAGATCTATGCACTGGCGCTCACCGATACCCGGATCGCGCCTTTGGCGTTGTTGTCCGCCGCGGTTCCCTTTGCTCTGTTATTGGTCGCCGCCTTGCTCCCAAATCCCCGGCGACGGCGGATGCCTCTTGGATTGGCGGGGATTCTGATCCTCGGCATCCTGCTCGCGCTGACGGTCTTTAGTTTCACCGACATCTCGCTCGCCGAGTCGCCCATCGTGCAGTTTGCCGGGACGAATCAATCCCCGCAGATGATCGTGCGCCAACTCATCTGGCAAGGGGCGCGGGAGCTGCTCTACACCCGACCTGCCGTGGGCGCTCAACCCGACCGCCTGGCCCCGCTGCGCCCTCTGCTGGGCTACGGGCCAGAGACGATGTACCTCACTTACAATTCAGTTTACCAGCCAGCGTTGGGCCACTACGAGGCGCGAACCGCCTCGCCCGACCGCGCCTTTAACCAACTGCTGGATGTGGGAGTGAATCTGGGATGGGTTGGCGTGGTCGTTTTTCTGCTCCTGCTGGCAGCTTTCTTTGGGGCTGCGGTGGCGAAAGTCTGGATGGCCGAGGAGGTTATCGGGGGCGTCATCGCCAGCGGCGTGCTTTGGGCGGGACTGACTCATTTCGTCGAGGCGCAGTTCAGCATCCCGATCATCCCCACCCGGCTGCTGTTCTGGGTCGGATTGGGGATTGTGGCCGCCCTGGTTGCCCATCGGGAGGAAGAGGGCATCGAAGAGCATCGGGCTGCCGATGATTCCCCCCAACCTGTATCCTCTGGCGTGGCCTTGCTTCTCTTGCCGACGATTGCGCTCGTCGTCGTGGCAACGGCTGGATTTCTGCGCGTTCCACAGGACAGCATCTGGTCGGGCATCGTGATGCTGAGCGGTCTCGCGCTGGCAGCAGCAACGGCCATCGTCAACGCGCTGGCTGGACGCAGAGAGCCTGAGGAGGAATCGGGTCGCTGCCAGCAGGCCCGCCCGCTCGCAAACGGTCTGTTGATAGTGCTGGCCTTGTTCCTGTTCGCGGGCGCGGGCCTGGTGGTAAATGGATTGTTGTCTACTATGATGGAACCTCTTTCAGGATTGGACCTGCATACCATGGACAGCGTTCTCCAGTTTGCCCGGCAGACGGGAACACGGTTTCCTCTCCTGGCCTGGAGCATCGTTTTCATCGGACTGTTGAGCGTCGCGCTCGCGTTGCCTCGCTCGCGCGTTCCGCTGGCGACGCGGAACCGCCGCAGCCTCGTCGCCTTTCCCTTTTACATCCTGGTCGCCGCTGGCGCGATAGCCCTCATCCTGAGCACGTGCGTGCGCCCGATGCAGGCCGACGCCATCTTCAAAGCGGCCAATCCTTACGACTGGAACAAACAATGGCCGCTAGCCGTCAAACTATACGAGCGTGCCGTTGAATTGGCTCCTCAGGAGGATTTCTATTACCTCCACCTGGGCCGGGCGCAGTTGGAGCAGAGCAGCGAAGGCGAAACAACCCAACTGAAGAGAGCGTTGGAGACACTGGGGCGCGCCCAGGCGCTCAATCCTCTGAATCCTGACCACGCCGCCAACCTGAGTCGTTTCCACCGGCAGGCCGCCGCCCTGGAGACTGACGCGACGGCGCAAAAGACCCATCTACAAACGGCAGATAATTATTACGCCGAGGCTACGACGCTCGCGCCGAAAAACGTCGTGCTGCTGAACGAGTGGGCGTTGCTACAATGGTATCTGCACGGCGAAACCCAGGCCTGCCTCCTGATGGATCGCTCGCTGGAGCTGGACCCAGAGTTTGAGCAGACACGGCAACAGTACACCGACGTCTGCTCGCAAGCGATTCCCGATCGGCCCCAAAACCTGGACTTTGAAGACTGAAAGCCGGCGTCCGACAATCGCTCTGAACGCACAATGGCAACTGCATCCGAGTTGCCAACCCAGGCAAGTCAGGGTAAAATAGAATTGTCCCTGATAATCATAATAATACAAGGAGGTCGAGCCAATGTTAGTAGCAGATAGAATGAGCAAGCCCCCCGTCACAGTGCGCGCTGAAACCGGTGTGGACGAGGCGCTGTCCTTGATGCACAGCGAAAACGTCCGTCGTCTTCCCGTCGTGGACAAACACGGCAAGATGGTAGGTATTGTCTCAGAGTTGGACCTGTTAAAAGTCTCCCCTTCACCGGCCACCACGTTGAGCATCTATGAGATTCCCTATTTACTCTCCAAGATCAAGATGAAGGACGTGATGACCACGGACGTGATCTCTGTCACCGAGGACACCACGCTGGAGGACGCCGCTCGCGTCATGGCCGACAACAAAATCGGCGGTGTGCCGGTGCTGCGGGGCGACAAGCTGGTGGGCATCATCACCGAGACCGATCTGTTCAAGGTCTTTTTGGAGATGCTGGGCGGCTGGCAGGATGGGATTCGCATCAGTGTGGTGATCCCGATGGAAAAGGGCGAGTTGGCCAAGATCACCGGCAAGATCGCCGAGATGGGCGGCAATATCCTGGCTATGGGCGGCATCGGAGGAGAAGACACCGCCCATTACTTGCTGACGATCCGGGTCGAAGACGTAGACAAAGACGAACTGACGGCGGCGATGGAAGCATTGGGACTGAAGGTTCGGGATTCGCGCGTCTGCGCAGTATCCACGTGTTAGCCTGTAAGTTGGCAAGCATTGCACGCTATTCGGTTATTCGCGGCGGTGTGGTTCCCGGCGCCCCTCCCTATTTGGGGAGGGGCGTTTTGTCGAACGTGTCGCCAGCCGCCAGAAATCTATGATACCAGGAGACGTTGTGACAAATCGAAAAAGAGCGGGTCGTTATGAACGCATCTATGCTCAATTGAAGGATCTCGTCGAGGACAAGTCGCCGAACCTGATGGCGGCGATGGCGACGATCTGCGCCGTGCTGCACCACAAGATGCCGCACTACTTTTGGACGGGCTTTTACTTTGTGAACGGCAGCGATGAGTTGCACATCGGTCCTTACCAGGGGCCGGTCGCTTGCCAGATTTTGCGGGACGAGGGCGTCTGCCTGCACTGCATCCGCACCGGGCAGCCGGTGGTCGTGCCGGACGTTCACCAGTTCCCCGGCCACATCGCCTGCGATGCCCGCTCGAAGAGCGAGATCGTCCTGCCGGTGACGAAAAGGGATGAGGTGGTCGCCGTGCTGGACGTGGACTCGGACAAGCTGGCCCAATTCGACGCGGATGACGTCGCGCCGCTGGCTCGAATCCTGGGCCTGTTGCAGCCGTACCTCTAACCCCGCTCCAGCGTGCGAAACCAGCCATTCTCGCTATGAGATTCGTAGTGACGACTGTAGTCATTTTGAATGCCCACCCAGCGACTAAAGTCGCTGCTACGAGCCTGCCAGCGCCAGCATCAGGAAAAAACTCAACGCCAGATCGGGGAAGAAGAGCGTGTTATCCACCAGACCGTGAGCCAGCAGCGCCGCCATGCTACCGATGAGGCCCAGGGTGAACGCGCTGGCAGCGGCGTTGTTTTTTCGACCCAGCGCCGCTTGCCAGAACGTTGCTTGTACCGCCATCAGCGCCGCCAATCCTAATAATCCCAGGCGCGTCCAGTGATCGAGATAGATGTTGTGCGGATGCTCCAGGTTGAACTCTTGCCAGGCGGCGGGGAGGACGTAGCGGGTGCGGTAGGCGGCCTGGAAGTTGCCCGGCCCGACGCCGAACCAGGGGCGCTCGCGGATCAGCGCCAGGCTGCTGCGCCAGAGTTCCAGCCGGAAGAAGGCGCTCCCCTTCCGCAAATTGAGCAACGAGGCAAAGCGCGGTACGCGCAGGAGCGGCACGAGTGCCAGCACGCCGATCGCGACGAGCGCCAGCGCCGCCCGGCGGTAGCGCCCCCCGGCCCGCCAGCCCATCGCCAGCAACGCCGCCGGCAGCCCCAACAGCAGCGCCCCCCGCGAGAAACTGAGCGCCAGCGCCAACGTCGTAGGCAGAAGCGCCAGTGCGTAGAACGTCCGGCGGTGTCCTCGTCCTCCCCACAACGCGAGGGCGATTAGGAACGGCCAGACTCGCCCCAGGTACAGCCCGACGTTGTTAGGCGAGGGGTAGACGCTTCGCAGGCGCGGCAGTCCTCCTTCGGCAATAACCAAATTGCGCCCTAGCGCGTATTGGATCAGCCCGACGAGCGCCACGGCGACGCCTCCCAGGACGAAACTGTCCACCAGTCGCTTTCTGGCCCGGTCGTCCAGGCGAGCCAGCCGCAGCAGGGCGTAGTAGAGCGCGGGGAACAGGAAGATGGCCCGCAGTTCAAAGAGCGCCGCCAGATGATCGTCGGCGGCTATCCCGGCCACCACCGCCGCCGCGATCAACAGTACGACCGCCCGATCTGCCGAGCAGTGAATGGCCCGGCAAGGATGTGAAATGCGATTTATCGCATTCTCCCGAATCCGTTTTAACGGGTTTTCTGTATCAGCCGAGGTCTTTAGACCGAGGGGAAACTGGCGTGTAATCCATCCCACCCAGCACAGCGCCACCAATACCTCTGGCAGACTCAACGCTCGGTAGAACATGTTGCGAGGCTGTAAGTAGAACGGCGCAGCCAAGGCGACCAGCGCCAGGCCCAGGTCGAGCCGCAGGGCGAAGAGTATCGCCAGCAGTGGCATCATCAGCAAGCTCACGGCGAACCAGAGACCTGCCCCATCTTGTCCCCAACTGATCGCAGCGGCAGCCCAGAGTAAGCCAGTCAGCACCACGATCAGCGCCGCCTGCGCCCATTCGGGCCAATCGAGAAAAACCTTTCTCAGTACTGCCCAGTGCATCCGGCGTGCGTCGCGAATCAACAGCGCCGCCAGCACCAGCGCCGCTGTGACCAGCCCGGCCAGTTTCCAGACGTATCCGTCACGGATCGGCGTGGCTCCCACGCGCCAGTCCACCAGCGGCCACTGACCCTGTCCACCCTCAGCGATGACCTCGGCGGTGTGTGGGCCAGGAGGGAGATCGGTCGCCAGGGGAACGGTAGCGACGGCGGGCGCGTTGTCGTAGAGCACGACGTAGGCGCGGTCTGTCTCATCACGGGGTAAGGCATTAGCAGGCTCGCCATCCACCGTGACGTAGAGGAAAGCGCGATATGGTCCTCGCCGCACCGTCAGCGCGACGGCGGAGCCATCGAAGTGGAAGGCGGCCCGGTCGCCGTCGGGGCCGACGTCGGCGCCCAGCGGCCCCACGCGCCAGTCGCCTTCGTAGCTCGCCCAGGGACTGTCCGCCGGGTAGCCGCCGACCGAGGCGGCGTTGGGGAGCGCGGTGGCCCAGGCGGCTACCGCATCATAGATCGGGCGAGGGTCGCCATCCTGACTCACCAGCGCAAAGCCCCAGCGCGGGTCGTCCGGGGGAGCGTCGGGCTGGAAGTTTTCCAGGATCAGCGCGCCAGCCCAGGGCCACTCGGCGCGCGCTCGTTCCAACGCCGCGATGGTGCGGGTCGCCTGCGTCGTCTCATCGGTCTGGCCCCACACGGAGGACGCGCCTGTCCAGTCTGGCGGCAGCGCGTTCCAGCCCCAATGGCTGGCCCAGATCGCTTTGTCTGCATCATCGTGCGCGATCATCACCTCGCGCAGCAGGAGCAGCCGCGAAAAGTTCAGCACTGATTCGTCGGCGCGACGGTCGTCGGGGCCGGTGTCAAAGCCATAGGGCTTTCCGGCCACGATGTCAAAGTGAGGGGCGGCTCCCGCCTGGTAGAGTTGTTCCAGGTAGCGCGCGTCGCTCAGGTTCTGGGGACCGGTCTCGGTGGTGGGAGCCAGGCCCGCCAGGAGGATGCGAGCGTCGGGATCTGCGGCGCGGATGGCGCGGGTAGCGCGGGCCAGCAGGTCGGCGTAGGCAGGCGGGTTGACCGGGCCGCCGCCCCAGTGAGCCGCCAGGTTCGGCTCGTCCCAGATCTGGTAATCGTCCACTTGCGCACCGTAACGCTCCGCGAACGCGGCGGCAAAGGCGGCGAAACGGTCTGGATCGGGGGGAGGGATGGGGGGATCGTCGTCGAGGACGGCCACCAGTCGCAGTTGGGGGTAGCGGGCCAATGCGGACAGGATGTGGTCTGGGATGGTCCAATCGAAGCAGTGGTGGGGCGGACTTTCCTGTCCGCCGCCCGGACAGGCCGGAAAGCCTGTCCTACAACGGCTCCAGTAGAAGGATTGGCGCACCCAGACAAAGCCGCCATCGGCGATGCGGGTCAGAGCGGCTTCCAGCTCCTCGTCGTCGTACTGTTCCAGCGCGACGTTGACGCCGAGGATAGAGACGTCGGCCTCGTCCACGGGTGCGGGGAAGCCGCCGGGTAAGCCGAGGGTGCGGGCATGGTAGGCCACGGCGACAGCTTGCGCGGCCAATGCGACGGCAATCAGCAGGGCCAGCCAGAGGAGCAGGCGAGGTTTCACCACAGTTTCTGCCTTTGAGAACTCTGCACGCTGATGCGGTGGGTGTTTCGCCTGGTACCATGTCGGTAGGTGAGGGTCTGGCTGTCTCGATCTACCTCATACGTACCGTCCGACACCTCGACCACGTAACCATCCGGGTACTGGTAGTTGGGCACAAAGATCTCGGTGGGGGCGGCTACCTTCGGGTCGTGGCGGAACTCGAACTCAAAGAGACGATGCTTGATGTCAAAGGCCATCCGTAGCGGTTCCCCGGCGACCTTGCGGGCGTATGGACGCACGACTGCCTCCAATGCCCGCCCGCCGGAGTGGACGTCATCGGGAGCGGTCTGCTGAGCGCGGCAAAAGATGGAGAAATCCTCGTCGTTCCATTGATCGCCCCAGCGGTTGTCGTTGTCAGCGGTATAGTTCCAGAGCGTGTAATTCAGCAGATTGCCCTCCATCGCCCGCATGCTGGCGTCCATTGCCTTCACCTGAGGGGAGAAATTGCCCGTGCGGTAGGCCCGCTTGTTCCGCATGTCGAAGGGGATGCCAAACTCGCCGATGAGGGTGGGAATGCCGCCCATCTGCTCCGCCGCCCAGCTCTTGATGCGCGCCAGTTGCTCGACGAACGAACGCTGCACTCGCTTCCGGCCCAGGATGAGTTTGCCCGTGGCAAAGTCCACACCCAGGAAAGGGAACCAGTTCTTGGTGAACAAGGTCACGCCGTCGTACCAGTGAGCGGCGTTGACCGCGTTCGGTGCGTCCTGCGGCCCCCAACGAGGCGGGTCCTCCATCGACACGCTCTCGACAAAGATGATGGCGTCGGGGTCCACGGAGCGGATCTCGCGGGCGTAGCGGTTGGCGAAGGGACGCAGATAGTCGTTGGCAAAGTCCACCGTCCGGTCGCCGATCTGGGTAAAGTGATCGGGTCGGAGCAAGTGCGACGCGCCGTCCGCGTCGAGGTCCCACACGCCGTTCTCCCGCCAGATGCAGGCCTTCCATCTGCGCCAGGCGCGCGCGCCTTTGGCGTTGACCAACCGGCGACCACGCGGCCTGGGTCCCATGATTCCCATGCCCCATACTTCGACCTCCTGTGGAAAGCCCGCGCCCAGGAGCATCGCCTGGAACGGCGTGGGCGACGCTCCCAGGCGCAACATGCCGCCGGTGGCGTTCAGATCCGCCCAGCCGATGAAGCCGGGCGAGGGCTCGTTCAGTGTGTCATAGCCGACGACGTTGGGTAGATCCTTCAGCCGGTGCGCGATCTGCTTGATGGCGTTGATATAGTGACGCTGGAGAAATTCCTGCACCGGCTCGCCGTTCACCTTCGTCTGGGGCGCAAAGTCGTCGCCTCCGAAAAAGAGGGTGAACATCGTCGCCGCTGCCAGCTTGGTGTAGTTGGTCGGCCAGATCATGTGAGGTAAAGGGTCGCAGTGAACGGCATGGACAATCGCGGCCCCGGTTTCCGAGAAGCGCGTGACGTCTATCCCTATAGCTTCAAAGGTCCAGCCGGGCGCGCCATCGCCGCCGGACATGCGGCCCCAGGCGTCCTGGTGGGGATCGATGAACAGGTTGATGCCGTGCTCACCCGCTTTTTGCACGATCTGGTACAGGTAATCCAGGTACTCCTCGTCGTAGACGCCCGGCCCGCCGTGCTCGACCGCCTCCCAGGTGACGAGAAGACGCAGGAAGGTAAAGCCCCAGGCCCGCAGCCGGGAAAAGTGCTCGTCCGCCTCTTCCAGTGGGAAGGGGCGGCCCACGAAGGAGACGTCGCGATGATCGTAGAATCCCTCCCGGATATGGGTCGCGCCGTTGGGCCGGAAGGGTACTTTGGTGCTTCCACCCAGGTTAACGCCGCGCAGGATCAGCGTGCGTCCTTGCTCATCCTTGAACCAACTTCCGTCAATGTGCATCGGGTTCTCCCTCTTGACTATTCTCGTAGTAGGATGGAGTCAACAGCCGCGCCAGCGCCAGCGTGAGCAAATGCTCATAGGCCGTTTGGCGGCTGAGGTAGCCGCCGGTCAAGATGCCGATGGCGCCGTCGCCGTGCTTGGTGTTGTGCAGGCCGGTGAGCGCGTCCATCGCCGGGCCCAATTCCGCCCCGGCCCGCACATCCGCCGCCACCGATGGCGGAAGGAGTGCGTTCTCCCCGCCCGCGATGCCCACCACGCCGTCGTCACGCGCGACGGCGCACCAGGCGCTGGTAAAGACGCGCCCGCTCACCTCCAGCAGCCCGCCCTCAAAACCGACGCCCAACGTCGCGTGGCCCGCCCGTTGCGCCGCCCGCGCTCGATGAAGCGCGCCGCGCAGCGTCTCCTCGTCGCCCCACGGTTGGTGTGAGACGCTGCTATCCACGTCCATTGACTCCACGTCTACGGCGTCGCCGTAGACGCGGCGCAGCACGTTTTGGGCAGCGGCGATTTTGACCGGATTTTTCGAGCCGACCATAGCTTTCATTCAATATTACCTCATCTCACGGTCTCTGTATCATCATTGAGGATTCGATCAACCTCTGTAAACACGGCGGTATAATCGATCTCGTCCAAGTTCGTTGTGTCTATCTCGACGAGGGGACCGCCGATGTCCAGGGGCGGTAATCGACCTTCCAGGAGCGTCTCTCGAAACTCGTCATAATTCAAACGGTCGCAGTGTCCTGGATGACGCTCCTCCGACTCGGATCGCCGCTTGAACCGTTCAAAGAGGATGGCGCCATCGGCGACACACTGAATTCGCAAGGGAGTGAACCCGTAACGTTCCTGAAGTTCGAGGAATTTGGCAGTGTCAAATTCCGGCTTGAAATTGCTCTCCACGATACAGGAGCGATGGGCGGCCAGTTGCGCTTCGAGAAATTGGAACACCAACTCGATGCTGGCCCAGCCCAGCTTTTTCGACCACTCGCGATCTTTCCAGCCCAGGGTATCAAACAGCAATTCCTTGCACATATCCTTACTCATCAGCGGCAGCGAAAACCGCTCGGCCACTCGACGGGCGAGCGTTGACTTGCCGGTACAGGGGTGACCGGAGACAATGACGACGACCGGCTCAGACATGGGCGCGACCTGTCCGAATCCACTCGGCCCAATCCGGGCGTCCATTCTCCAGCGCCACGTTGGCGGCGGCGTGCCAGTCATAAGGGACGGCGACGTTCTCGATTCGCCAGCCCGCCCCGCTCCTGGAGACGATGCTGTACCGGGCGTGCGGGCTGCCCGTCTCCATCGCGTGGGAGAAGGGCGCGTCGTCGGTATACGCGGGCAGCCCCACGCTGCCCGGATTGACAATCAATTTCCCGTCGGGGAGATAAACCGTGTGCAGCACGTGATCGTGCCCGCAGAGCAACACCGGCTGCGCCAGCGACGATAGCTTGGATGTCAGTTCATCGGACGTTCTGAGCGAAACACCTGTGGCCGAGACTTTGTGCAAGAGATACTCATCGTCTCGCTCAGGAGTTCCGTGGCATAGAAAAAAGTCTTGGTGCACAACAGCGGTCATCTCCAAAGTCTCCAGCCACTGCAAATGTTCCGCGTTCAGACTCTCCCTGACGTAACGGAGCGTGGGCGAGTCGTCAATTTCTGGGGACGCTACGATGATGCGGTCTTCGTTTCCTCGCACGGTTGGTATGTCGAGTTTGATGAGCGTGCGAGCCGTTCCCGCGGGGTCGAGGGGGCCGTACAGGACGTCTCCGAGATTGGCGATGTGTTGAATGTCTCTTCGTTCAATATCCTCCAGAACCGCCTCGCAGGCCCAGCGATTGCCATGAATATCAGAAACAACGGCGACTTGGAGATCAAACATCATTCTCTCCTGAACAACCATACGTGCAGGCCGTGAAAATTCTGCCGTTCCAGCAAGTCAAATGCCTCTTCCAATGCGGGAGGGATCAGCCCCTGCGGATCGGTGTACCCATCGTGACTGTAGACCAACCACACACGTTCGTGGTTCTGCACGAGCGCCCGCAGCCGGGGCAGATCGCCTGCGGCCATTTTCGGTTCCAGGATGCCCCGGTCGAACAGGTCTACCGGCGCCCCGTGCTCGGCTACCGGGCAATTGTACAGGCGATGAAAATAATAGTCAAAGGGAATCTGCGCCCAGGTCGCGTTGAACAGAATCAGGTCATCAGGCCGCACCCGCTCCGCCACGAACGTGGCGGCATCGTCCCACTGTTCCTTCTCAAAATGGACGTAGTATTCCCGCAGTGAGAGACTGGTGAGTGTGAGCACCGCGATCAAGGCGACGGCGATGACGCAGGGTCGACGACGCAACCGGTATAGGCCGGCAGCCAGCAGCAGGTAGAACGGGATCGAGGCCCAGATCAGCGTGCGGTCGTAAAAGATGGGGCGGTACAGGCTGACCAGTCCCTCGCCCAGGAATGGGGTGGCAAAGATGATGAGCAGAAACGCGATCCGTGCCGGTTGGCGCCGAAAGTGGAGCAGTCCCGATAGCGCTAGTCCCACAATCAGCACCCCCACTGCGCAGATGCCGACGAGCGACAGCGGCAGGTAGTCTACCAGAAAGACGCCCACCGTACCAAAGACTGTTTCCCACGTGGGCGCGGGCAGCCAGAACTCGCGGTAAACTGCCGCGCTCTGGGCGAGAAAAGCCGGGAGCCAGGGCAGCCACAGGAGGAACACGGCGGCTTGGGCTGTGAGCCAGTTGCTTATCGCGTATCGTGTATTGCGTCGGCGGATCTGGTGCAGGCTCAATACGAAGAGGTTAGCGGCGAGGGGGAAAAAGATCGCCGTGTTATGAGTCAATAAGGTTGCTGCAGTAAAGACCATGTAACCTGGCCAGGTCAGGTGGGTTTTGTGATCTAGCCATCCCGTCAGCGCGTACAGCGCCAGCGATGCGGTCAGCGCCAGCAGCGTGTACATGCGCGCCTCCTGAGCCAGGTGCACGTGGAAGGGAGAGACGGCCAGGAGCAGCGCGGCCAGCAGGCCCACCTGCTCGTGCTCAGGGGCCAGGCGGCGGCCCAGCAGGTAGACGACGGGGATGGTCAGCACGCTGAACAGGGCGGAAAGGGCGCGCACGGTCGCCGGGCCATCGCCCAGGAGGAGTATCCAGAAATGGAGCAAGGTGTAGTAGAGTGGCGGGTGCTGGTCGATACGGACCACCCAGCTCAGCATCTCGCCGACGGGTTGTCGCGCGAGCCAGACACTGAAAGCCTCGTCGAGCCATAACCCCTCGCTGCCGATCTGGTAGAACCGCAAAAAACCGCCCAGCGCCACGATCGCCAGCAGTAGGACAGATTTTCCAGTCTGCCGCCCTGACAGGCCAGAAAGCCTGTCCCACATATTCAGCGGTAGAGGAACCACCCGGCGATGGAGTAGCCCCACAGGAGGGTGACCATCGCGCCGGCGATGAGGAATGGGCCGTAGGGAACGTAATCGCGCAGGCCGCGCGTCCTGGTGAGCAGCAAGATCAGGCTGACAGCCGCCCCGATGATGATGGTCAACAGGAGCGCCACGATGACCAGCGGAAAGCCGGTGATCAGCCCAATGAACGTCGCCAGCATGACGTCGCCGCCGCCCAGCGCCCCGGCGCCAAAGATGGCGTTCCCGATCACCGCCGCGCCGAGGAAAAAGAGAAAAGCGATCGCCCCGCCGAGCAGTACGGATTTCCAGTTCATATCTGGCGTAAAGAAACCAGCAATGACCGCGAGGAGAATGGCCGGATAGATCACCACGTTGAGGATCAGTCGGCGCTCAATGTCTGTGATGAGGATGAGGGCAAAGATAGTGCTGTAGAGCGTGTACAGTATCAGTTTGATAGATGGACCAAGCAGGATCCAGAGGTAAGCATACGTCACTCCCAGCCCGATCTCGACCAACGGGTGTCGCAGGCCGATCGGCGCGCCGCAGGAAGAGCACCGCGCGCGCCCGCTCAGGTAGGCGGGCAGGGCGAGCCACTTCCACCAGGGCCGCTCCCGACCGCAGTAGGGGCAGTGAGGGCGGTGTCCCGTAGTGGTCGCCGCCACTGCGGGACGGGTCAGGCTCCGCCGGGCGGGCAGGTCAGAGCCCAGTTGATTGATCAGGCCGCCGACCAGGATGCCAAAGGTACATGCGATGAGGATCATCCACATAGCGATCTATGATAGCGACAATTTCAGTGCTCCAAGCGATCAGTCCTCGTGTTCCCGGCACAACCGGATCCCCTCCAGTGCGTTCGTTTCCTCCGGGTCGATCTGAAGCGCCGCGTCGAAGAGGGGATACGATTTTTCACATTCAGCCATGTAAAAGTAGGCCAGTCCCAATATATAAAAGTGTTCGATGGGAGGCCCCTCAACCCAGGTGGCCTCAAACTGCGCCTCCAGGCTTCCGTCGCCCTTCAGGCCCAGAGGCCCTGTGTTCAGTGGATCGCCAGAGAGCGCATCGACTCCCTCGAACCAGCCCACGTAGGCCTGATTATAGCGCACCCAGGGTATTCCTTGTAGCGTCACTGTGTATTGCCCCGTCTGTGTCTCGAACGTCACCGCGCCGCTGGCATGGGTCCACGGATTGTCCTCGTCCGTCGGTTCCAAGACGGCTCGCAGAATATCCCGATCATTCCCCGATGTCGAGACAAACTCTCCACCCATCACCACGTCTAGCGACGGCCCGGTGGTATAGTTCTCTCGTTCTTCAACAGTGATGGTAAACGCTATAGCCCTTTTTCGTGTCGCGGTACATTCCAACTTGATGGCCCGCTCGAAATTGGGGATGGCGTCCTCATAGTTGCGTCGACTCCAGTAATTGATCGCCAGGTATCCGAACGCCGGCCCGAATTGGGGGTCCGCTTCCGTCGCTTTCTCCAGGTAGGTCTCGGCTTCATAGACGTTTCCCAGGTCCTGATGCGCCCGTCCTAACTCGTATAAAATCTTGGCGTTGTCCGGAGCGATCTCGACAGTTTGTGAAAAAACTTGCAGCGCCGCTCCTAGATTGCCCAGGCCTCGATAGTTCCGCCCAATGTCGATGCAGAGGTGGGGCAAATTGGGGTGAATCTCCAGCGCCTGCTCGTATGCCTCGATCGCGTCCCAATAGTTGCCCTGGTTCTCCAGCACGTACCCATAGTTGCGGCGCGCGTCTACGCTGCGCTCGTCCAGCTGCAAGGCGGTCTGGGCGGCCTCGGTGGCCTCGGCCCAGCGCCCGGCGTCGGCGTAAGCCTCGGCCAGATAGGCGTATCCTTCGGCGTAGCCGGGGTCGAGTTCGATGGCCTGCCGGCAGGCTGCGATCGCCTCTTTCACGTTCCCATTCCAGTCATAGGCCATGCCCAGCACGGCCCACGCGCGCGCATTCTCCGGCGCCAGCTCGGTTGCCCGTTCGGCGCGCTGGATAGCCTCGATCGTCCGTTCCTCCAGCGCCAGCAGCCGCGCCAGCGGGATGTAAGACGACACGTCGTCCGGGTCGAGCGCGATGACCTGCTCGTAGGCGGCGATGGCCTCCGGCAGGTTGCCCTGCAGGTACCACTCCTCTGCCTCATAGATGTAGGAACTCGCCGAGCGCGTGGGGGTAGGCGTCGGGATGAAGGGTTCGTCGACTTGTTGTTCCTCGACTTGAGCGTAGACGTAGAGACTGGCGGCGATCAATATCAGTATGATCAATATGCGCCAGGGAGATGAACGTCGCTTCTTTTCTCGTGGCCCTATATACATCGAGCAATTGTGAAACGTAAAATGATCTTCGAGTCAGGTTCCAGTCGCTATGATAACACTTTCACCGCGCAAGTCAAGGTTGCTCTGTTCGTGGGTTGTGGTAGAATGCCTGGGTCAAATTTCAAACAGGGAGGTCTGTGATGCGCAATCTGATGATCACGGGTGGGGCCGGTTTTATCGGTTCCAATTTTACCCGGTACATACTGAAAAAGTATCCCGATTACCACGCCGTTGTTTATGACAAACTCACGTATGCCGGAAATCTGGACAATCTCAAGGACGTGGCCGAGCAGTTCGCCGACCGCTATGCGTTCGTGCGGGGCGACATCTGCGACGCCGACGCGGTGCGAGAGGCGATTCGCGCCCACGACGTGGACACCATCGTAAATTTTGCTGCGGAGACGCACGTCGATAGGTCGATTATGGAGCCTGACGCCTTTATCAAGACCGACATCTACGGCACGTATGTGCTGTTGGAGGCCGTTCGCGAGTTCGGGCTGGAGCGGCTGCATCAGGTCGGGACGGACGAGGTCTATGGCCACGTGCCAGAGGGGGCGTCCAAAGAGACCGATCCCGTCGCCCCGCGCAGCCCTTACGCCGCCAGCAAGGCCAGCGCTGACCTGATGATCCACGCCTACCACGTCACCTACGGCCTGCCGGTCACCATCACGCGGGGGGCGAACAACGTTGGACCCTACCAGTATCCCGAAAAAGTTCTGCCGCTCTTTATCACCAACGCGCTCGACGACCTGCCGCTTCCGCTCTACGGCGATGGGTTGCAGGTGCGCGATTACCAGTACGTGCTCGATCACTGCGAGGCGATCGACATCGTGCTGCACGATGGCGAGAGCGGCGACGTCTACAACATCGGCACCGGCACCGAGATGCGTAACATTGACATGACCCACTTGCTCCTCAAGCTGCTGGGCAAGCCGGAAAGCCTCATCCAGCCGGTGCGCGACCGGGCCGGCCACGACCGCCGCTACGCTCTCGACGTGACCAAGATCTGTGGCCTGGGCTGGGAGCCGGCCCACACCTGCGAGGAAGCGATCGAGAAAACCGTGCGTTGGTACGTCGAGAACGAGTGGTGGTGGCGACCGATCAAGGACGGGGAGCACTATCAGGAATACTACAGGCGGCAGTACGAAGGCAGGGAGGTCGGAGAGTAGAGATGCTTGTTGAGAGAGCTGATTCTGCCGTCGACAAGGGCTGGTGTTTCGGCCCCTGGAACGCGGACTTGGCCGTCTCGGTCGGGTACGCGAACGAGGGGATCGATGAGCCGCACGTCCATCAACGGATCACCGAGATTTACATGGTGGCGCGCGGCGCGTCGGAGATGCGCGTGGAGCATGAGACGGTCGCGCTGAACGCCGGAGACACCATCGTCATCGAACCCGGCGAGGCTCACACGTTTCTCTCCAGTTCGTCCGAATACCTCCATTTTGTGATCCACACACCCGGCCTGACCGGCGAGGAGGCGAGAGGCGAGAAAATGCGCGTGCCACGTTCGCGTCTGGGGTTGTGAGAGATGCAAAGAGATTATCCCATCCTGGAGTTTGACCCCACACCCGAGGCGATCATTGAGCCTGTGGACTTGATCAAGCCTGCTGACGCGCCGGAGCATTGTGTCGTCTGTTTCTTCCCGGAGGCCGTCGCCAGGTTGCATCAGGAGGGGATGGCGACCCTCATCTTTGAGGATAATTGGGAGGACGGCGCGCATCCTTTTTACGAGCTCGAGGCGAATGGGAGGCGTTTGGCGTTCTTTCATCCCGGTGTAGGCGCTCCCGTGGCCGCGAGTATGCTTGAGGCGGCCATCGCTCTGGGCTGCAAAAAGTTCATCGCCTGCGGCGGCGCTGGCGTGCTCGATAGAGAGATCGCTGTCGGACACATCGTCGTGCCGGCAGCCGCGATCCGCGACGAAGGCACGTCCTATCATTATCTGCCGCCCAGCCGCGAGGTCAACGCCAGCCCGGCGGGAGTCGCCGCCATCGAACGGACGCTGCAAAAGCACAACTGTGATTATATCATCTCCAAGACCTGGACCACGGACGCGCCCTACCGCGAGACGCCCGCCAAGGTACAGCTTCGCCGGTCGGAGGGTTGCCTCACCGTGGACATGGAGGCGGCGGCGTTCTTCGCCGTGGCGCAGTTCAGAGGCGTGACGTTTGCGCAGATGCTCTACGGCGGCGACGACGTCAGCGGCGATGTGTGGGATCACCGGGATTGGACCCGGCAGACCTCGGTGCGCGAGCGGTTGTTCTGGCTGGCGGCGGAGGCCTGCCTCGCCCTGGAGTGACGCGAATGTACCGCCAGGTGATATACGATCTGCGCGAATCCTACGATCGCAAGGCCAAAGAGCGAAACAACCGCGAGATCGAACCCTGGAAGACGGAGCAACGGCGTCGCTTCCTTTCGCTGCTTCGCAAGGAGGGCAAGAAAAGTTTGTTGGAAATCGGTTCGGGGCCGGGTGTACACGCCAAGTTCTTTCAGGATCAAGGACTGGACGTAATCTGCACGGACCTTTCTCCCGAGATGGTCCGGTTGTGCCGGGAAAAGGGTCTCGTCGCGCACGCGATGGACTTTTTGGACCTCGATTTTCCCGCTCGTTCTTTTGATGCCGTCTACGCATTGAATTGCTTGCTGCACGTCCCCAGAAAAGACCTGCCACAAGTCCTGGAAGCAATTCGGTCGTTGTTGAAACCCGATGGGCTTTTTTACCTGGGGGTATATGGGGGAAAGGATTCTGAAGGAGTATGGCCCGAAGACCACCACGAGCCCAAGCGATTCTTTTCCTTCCTCTCCGATGACCGGATCACAGAGATCGCGACCGGGTGTTTCGAGTTGGTGGACTTTGAGCAAATTCACCTGGAGGACAACGATCCTGACTTCCATTTCCAGGCGCTGATCTTGAGACGGAGCCGCGATGGCGGGTGACCCCAACCGCATTGCCTATTTTCTCCTCAAGTCTGTCACCCGGGCCTGCAAGGAGTTCGACCTGCTGGCCGACAGAGATCGGGTGGCGGTGGCGGTTTCTGGCGGGAAGGACAGCCGGGCCTTGCTCGAACTGCTGCTCCGCTACCGACGCAAAGCGCCCTATCGGTACGATCTGCTGGCCCTTCACGTCGTTGGCGTCTCGGCCGGTCTCCCTGACCGGCGGCCAGAATTGGAGCCGTGGTTTCGGGAGCTTGGCGTCGCGTATCGCTTTGTCCCATTGGAACTGCCGCCGGAGGAACCGCTGCCGCTCGATTGCTTTCGCTGTTCCTGGAAGCGGCGCCAGACGCTCTTCACCGCCGCCGTCGCCCAGGGCTGCGATAAACTCGCTTTTGGCCATCACGCCGACGACGCGGCTGTCACGACGCTCATAAACCTGATCGGCTCCGGATGCCTGGAGACGATGCTTCCTCGTATCTCGTTCTTTGACGGCGCTGTGACCGTCATCCGGCCGCTGATCTATCTCGCGGAGAAGGACCTGGCCTATTATGGCAAGGCGGCCGGTTTCACCACTCATCCCGCGTGTCCCCAAAGCCTGAACTCCCGGCGGGCGCAGATCAAGACATTTCTACGGCAATTTGGTCGCGAGCAGGATCAGATTCGCGCCAACCTCTGGCGCGCAGCCCGCCAGGCGATGGGGTTTTGACGAGCCAGGCTACGGTGTCTCGCCCTCGATGAAGCAGACGATCCCGTCCACGATCCCCTGAGCCACCAGATCGGGCCGTTGGGTAAGCATCTCGCGATCGTGATACATAAAGCCGGTCTCGATGATGGCGCCCGGCGTCTGGCCGTCGATCTCGTAGAAGGTGTGGTAGCGGGTCATGTCGTAGGTGATGCTGGTGGCGTGAAAGTACATGCCGGTGCGGGCGGCGTAGCACTGTGCCAGGCAAGCGACCAGCCGCTTTTCCTCTTCCGGCGCGAGGCTGTCCTCGACGCTGGCCACCTTGAACCCGCTGGCCGGCGGCGTGGCGTCGGGGTAGGGTTCGCACGAGTCGGCGTGGATGGAGATGAGAGCGTCGGCCTGATAGCCTTCCAGGCGCGGGTCGAATTCCTTCAGCAGATCCGCCTGATACCCGAGGGTCAACAGGGAGTAGACGACCCGCTGGGCGACATCGAGATTGATGTCTACCTCCATCAGGCCGTCGGGACACATTGCGCCCGTGTCGCTTTCCCAGTGACCGACGACGATGCCGATGTGCGGAACCGTAATGGACGAAGCCGGCGGTGGAGAACTCGTGGGTGAGATGACGGAGGGCAGTGGTGCAACGGATGGGGTGATGGCTGGAGTGGACGCAGCAGGCGGGGCGACGATGCCCACAGCAGGAGATGGTGTGGCTTCTGGTATGACCGATGCAGGCGATTCCGGCGCCCGCAGCCCGTAGAACATCGCGCCAATGGCGGCGATACAGGAGGCGATGACGAGCAAGCGCGAAGCGTTGGAAATCGCTCCCCCGGCCTCCTCATAAGCGGCTGATGCGTGGTTACCTGGTCGATGCGCCATCTTGCCTCTCCCCATGCCCAATATTACCCTGGAATGAGTGGGAAGTCAATTGGGCGTGGTCGAGGGCAGGAGTGGTTACTGCTATGTGGCCAGATCGCGGGCGATGTGGGCCAGGCAGCCTGGATCGCGCCAGATCGCTCCATCCACCTGCACGGCGACAGCCCCGGCGTGGAGGAAGGCACGCGCGTCTTTTGTGCTGTGGACGCCGCCGCAGCCGACGAGCGGAACCGATACGCGCTCGGCCACCTGGCGCAGGGCGCGCAGCGCCAGCGGCAGCACGAGTGGCCCGTAGAGACGACCGCTGATGAATTGCTCGCTGGGCGCGTGCCAGGCGATCCCGCGAGGCGAAGTGGCGACGGTGAGAGCGTCGGCGCCGGCCTCGACGGCTGCTTCGCACAGTGAACCGACGCTATCGAGCGGTAGCCGTGCGATGAGGGGTTGATAGGCGACGGCGCAGGCTGCCCGGACGATGGCGACGGTCTCGTCGGGGGTGATGGCGTCTGGCAGACCCAATTCAATACCGGCTACGGCCTCGATGTCAGAGAGCCGCATACAACAGGATGCAGCTTCGTCGGGGGAGGTGCCAGCTACGTGCACGATAACAGGCGCGGGAGAGTGCGCCCAGGCGTGGGCGTAGCGGCGTACAATCTTGCCGAGGCCGGGATTAGCCAGCCCGGTGTGGAGCAGCACGCCGCCGGGTACGGGCACGGTGCGGGGCGGTGTCGTTCCCTGGCGCGGCCCGGCGGTGACCGGTCCGACGACGACCGCGCCCAATGCTTCCACCTCGACCAACCGGCTGTACTCCGTACCAAAGCCAAAGCAGCCCGCCGCGGGCATCACGGGATTGTCGAGCATTAGCCCGATCTTGTGATTGAGGGCCAAATTGATGGGAGTCATGACAACTCCAGCAGGTCAAAGACAGGGCCATCGGTGCAGGCCAGCCGGATACCACGCCGCGTCTCCACAGCGCAGCCCTGGCAGGCTCCCACCCCGCAGACTATCGGTGGCACGACCAAGGCCTGGACGAAGCGGCGACCCGGTGCCACGCGTACCTGGCGCACGATCTCCGCCAGCGCGGGGTAGATGGCTGGATCGTCGGCGATGCAGACGGTGTCGGCCCAGCGCGCCAGATCGGGGAAGAGATCGCGGATGGAGCCTCCGTGACCGGCGGAACCGTCGGCGGTGACGATATGCACCTCCAACGCCGGGGGCAGCAACCGAATGGGGTAGAGTTCGGCGGCAGTGGGGGCCGAAAGGAGCAAGGTCGCGGAGAAGCCGGGTTTTTCTGTAAACGCAGTGGCAAAATCGGGTTTCTTCCGGACCAAGGGCAACAATGGCGGCAGGTGAGCGGTGGCAGCGACGAGTAGTAGATGGCGAGTCGCCACGTTCACCTCAAAACCACGACCGAGCGGACCGATGAGATTGACCATCGCTCCGGGTTGGAGAGCGGCGGCTGGATGGTCGGGAGGAACGAATACCTGGAACGCTTCATCATCCAATTGGGCAGGGAAGAGCGGCGTGCGGAGATAGCCGCCCAGATGGGCCAGGACGAAACGCCCCGCGGTCAGACCCAGCGCGGTCGCAGGGGTGGCGAGGGTGATTCGTGTGAAAGGGCCGTTTGATGTCACATTTAGGATCTGCGCATCCACCTGTATCATTTTATCAATTTCTCCGCCTGGAGGGCGTACCGAATATCATAGGGGGACTATGCCACAGGTAGTATTTTGTGTCAAGTGCATATTGCGGGTATAATAAAGGGCAATGAAACCACTGCGCATTTTGCTGGTAGATGATCACTTGCTCTTCCGCAAGGGACTGGCCCAGTTACTCAACGTTCAGCCCGATTTCGAGGTCGTGGGAGAGGCGACGGACGGACTGGAGGCGGTCGAGCAGACGCGCCAGTTGCAGCCAGACTTGGTGCTGATGGACATCCGCATGCCCAACTGCGACGGGCTGGAGGCGACCCGCCGCATCAAGGCCCAGATGCCGAACGTGCGCGTGGTGATGCTGACCGTCTCGGAAGGCGAGCAAGACCTGGCGATCGCTGTGCGGTCTGGGGCGGATGGCTACCTTCTCAAAGACCTTCAGCCAGAGACGCTCTTTGAGCAGTTGAGGAGCGTGGTGGCGGGGGAGACCCCCATCTCGCGGAGCATGACGGGCAAGCTGTTCCGCCAACTGGCCCAGCAGGGCCGCCCGGTCGTGCAGCCGGAGGCCGCGGGTGTGCTTTCGGCGCGGGAGAGCGAGATCCTGGCTTTGGTCGTGCAGGGATATACCAACCGGGAGATCGGGGAGGAATTGGGGATCGCCCGCAACACGGTGAAGAACCATCTGCGCAGTATCTTGACCAAGCTGGGGGTCAGGAATCGCACCGAGGCGTCCGCGTATGCCGTGAGCCACGGATTGGTGAGTCTGCCCGATCGATCCGATTGAGCGATAGGAGCGCCGATGTCATAAGGAGTCACGGGCTAGTTATATTGAGCTATTAGGGAACTCACTGTAGCCCTTATGGACTATAGACGGACCCGCGCGATGGTGATATAATCCAGGTCGACATTACGACGGTCGGTTTCCCTTTATGCATCACCATCGTGTATTTATTCTCACCAGTCAGCCCCTTTTTGCCCAGGGCGTCCAGAGCTTGCTCTCTGGTCAACCGGGTATTGAGGTCGTCGGAGTAGCCACCATCGACCCGGATGTGTTCGCTCAGATCCAGGCAACGGCTCCCGACTCGATCATCCTCGAGGCTAAAGGCGAGGAGCAGAGCCGCCTGATCGCTCTGGTGCTCGAATCCATCCCCAACGCCAAGGTCATCGGACTGACGCTGGAAGACAATCGCATCCACACCTACTATCATCAGCACAAGCCGGGCCAGCGGGTGGAAGACCTTTTGGAGGCAATTCGAGAACCCACCGAGCGACATGGCCGCAGCCCCCGGGCGTTGCGGCTTTTTATTTTGTTCCAGGGCCATTACGGCCAGCGCATCCTGGAAAACGTCCGCCGCTTTGCTCCCGAAACCTGGGCGGTGGAATCATGGCGCACGCCCTCCGATCTCCCCCTGGTAGTGGATGACCCGCAGACGTTTCTCCCCATCCGGTTGCCCGCCGCCGACCTGGTGCTCTCGCTGGGAGAACGGAGCAGCGTGGCCCAACTGTTGCCCAGCATCGTCGAGCGCACCGGCGCGCGGGCCGTCGTCGCGCCGGTGGATAACGTGGCCTGGTTGCCGGCCGGCCTGGTCCGCCAGCTTCGCTCCCAGTTGATGGCGATGGGAGTGACTGCCGTTTTTCCCAAACCGTTTTGCTCTCTCACCAGGAAATGTTATAATGTGCGCCGGCAAGAGATCGCGTTCGAGGATCCCTGGATCGGCGAGTTTGCCCGTTACTTTGGCCGGCCGGTGCTTCGGGTCACGTGCGGCGATCAAAAGATCGAAAGCGTTGAGGTGGAGCGGGACACAGCCTGTGGATGCGCCCGGTCTGTCGCCCGCCAATTAGTCGGGATAGACCTACGAGAAGCCGTCATTCAAGCCGGGTTGTTTCATCACCACTATCCCTGTCTGGCCACGATGCGCGTGGACCCCAGCCTGGGGGAGCCGCTGATCCAGGCATCGGGGGACTTTATGCGGCGGGCGGTGGCGGTCGAGATCGCGCCCCATCTGCCGCAGGCGACGTATCTGGTGCCAGAAGGGCGTGGTGAGAGTCCGTGAAGCGTATGCTTACTAGTCCGTTCAATAAAAACATTATACACATATAGGAGGTAAAATGCCAGTCAAGCGAGTAGAACCAGTTCCCAGCGACATTGAGATCGCGCAAGCAGCCGAGCTACTTCCCATCGTCGAGGTCGCCAAGAGCGTCGGGCTTTCCGAGGATGACATTGACCTGCAGGGGAAGTGGAAGGCCAAGGTCCATCTGGATGTGCTCGAAAAGTTCAAGGACCGCCCCAACGGCAAGTACATTGACGTGACCGCCATCACCCCCACGCCTTTGGGCGAGGGCAAGACGGTCACTACCATCGGCGTCAGCCAGGGATTGCACTATATCGGCAAGAAGGTCTTTACCTGTATTCGTCAGCCATCGCAGGGACCGACCTTTGGCATCAAGGGCGGGGCGGCCGGCGGCGGCTATGCTCAGGTGGTACCGATGGAGGATTTCAACCTGCACCTCACCGGCGATATCCACGCCGTGGGCGCGGCCCATAACCTGCTGGCCGCGGCGATCGCTAACCGTATGGCGAAAGAAGACCGTTGGAGCACCGACTATCTGGCAAAGGCGCTCTGCCCGGATGATGAGTATACGCCGAGCATGCGCAAGCGGCTGGAAAAGTTGGGCATCAAGTCGGAAAAGCCCTCTGACTTGAACGAAGAGGACAAGGAGCGCATGTTCCGCCTGAACATTGATCCCGATGGCATTCAGTGGCGGCGCGTGGTAGACGTATCGGATGCGGCGCTGCGGAACATCGTCGTCGGCATGGGCGGCGCCAATAACGGTGTGGTGCGCGAGACAGGGTACGACATCACAGTCGCCTCCGAGATCATGGCCGCGCTGGCGATGTGCAGCGATCTGGCCGACCTGCGCGAGCGCATGGGCCGCATCATCATCGGCACGAACAAGACGGGCGGCAAACGCCAGGTGGATAGGCCAGTGTTGCCGATCACGGCCGAGGACCTGAACGTGGCCGGCGCGATGACTGTGCTGCTCAAGGACGCCATCATGCCGAACATGATGCAGACGTTGGCCGGCAGCCCGGCTTTTGTCCACTGTGGGCCGTTCGCCAACATCGCCCAGGGCAACTCTTCCATCATCGCCGACAAGATCGCGCTCAAGCTGGCCGACTATGTGGTTACCGAGTCTGGCTTTGGCGCCGACTGCGGGATGGAAAAGTTCATGAACCTCAAGAGCCGCTACAGCGGTCTGGTTCCCAACTGTGTGGTGTTGGTCTGTACCATTCGCGCGCTCAAGATGCACGGCGGCGGACCCAAGGTCGTCGCCGGCAAACCGCTGGACAAGGCCTACACCGAGGAGAACCTGGAGCTGCTGGAAAAGGGTCTGCCCAACCTGCTGCAACACGTCGAGAACGCGGTCAAGTTCGGCGTGCCGGTGGTGGTGGCGATCAACCGCTTCAAGTACGACACCGACGCCGAGGTTGATTTGATCCGCAAGCGGGCCAAGGAGACGGGAGCCGAGGACGCCGTGCTCAGTGAAGTGTGGGCCAAGGGCGGCGAGGGCGGCGCTGCGCTGGCCGAGGCTGTGGTCAAGGCCTGCGAGAAGCCGAACAATTTCCACTTCCTCTACGAGGACGAGATGTCGATCAAGGAAAAGATCGAGACCATCGCCCGCGAGATCTACCGCGCCGATGGGGTGGATTATACCCCCGAGGCGGAGGCCAAGATTAAGCTCTTTACCAATATGGGGCTGGCGCATCTGCCGCTCTGCATGGCCAAGACGCACCTATCGTTCACGCACAACCCGGCGCTCAAGGGCACGCCTCGCGATTGGCGGCTGCCCATCACCGATGTGCGGGCCAGCGTGGGCGCGGGGTTCATCTTCCCGCTGTGTGGCACGATGAAGACCATGCCCGGTCTGCCTACCCGCCCGGTCTTTACAGATATTGATATAGATGTGAAGACGGGGAAGGTTTTGGGACTATCGTAGAACATAGACGTGATACGTGATGTGTGACTTTACACATCAAGTATCACACACTATTCAGGAGGTAAAAAGATATGGAGAAAGTAGCGCTAGAAGTACCCACCCTCTGGGCCGATCACCACGTCCTCAAAGTGCGGGACGCGCTGGTCAACCTGAAGGGAGTAGAAGATGTGTATGCAAGTTCAGCCTGGAAACAGGTTCTGGTCGCTTACGACGGAGGCAAGACGGATCAGACCGCCATCGAAAAGGCGCTGGCTGACGCCGGCTACCCGGTGGGCGAGGGGGGGGTTCCTATATTGGTTCAGCCCACCGAGCTGCGCCGGGACCCGCAGTGGGAAGTGCTAGGCTCGCGAATGACCGAGACAAACCGGGCTGACCGTGAGATGTCGGGCGAGTTCCGACGATACTAGGAGGTATACTATGGCAAAGAAAAAAGAACGAACACCCCAGGAATCCAGCTACGATCCGGCAGCCGTGGCTCTTCTGGAATGCGCCTGTGATTTGGACATGGAGACCTGTTTCGCGCGCGCGGATGCTCTCGCGGCCTGTCCCATTGGGTCTCAGGGCCTCTGCTGCAAGAACTGCGCGATGGGTCCCTGTCGTCTGGTAGGAAAGACCGAGCGGGGAGTCTGCGGGGCGACGGTAGCGACCGTGGCGGCCCGCAACTTTGCACGCGCGGTGGCGGTGGGTGCGTCGGCTCACTCCGACCACGGACGCGGCCTGGCCTACACGCTGCTGGAAGCCGCCGAGGGACACGCGCCCGACTATGGGGTCCGCGACCCCTTCAAGCTGCTGGAGATGGCTGGCTATCTGGGCGTCAAGGCCGATGGGCGGCCCATAGAGGAGATCGCAAAGGACGTAGCCCTGGCGGCCCTGGCCGAGTTTGGCAAGGTTGAGGGCGAGGTTTTCAACGTGAAGCGCGCTCCGGCCAAACGGCAAGAGGTCTGGGACGAGGCAGGGATTACGCCTCGCAGTGTAGACCGAGAGATCGTGGAAATGCTACACCGTACTCACGTCGGCAACGACCAGGAAGCCGAGCACATCCTGGATCAGGCCCTGCGCTGCGCGCTGGGCGATGGCTGGGGCGGCTCGATGCTGGCTACCGATCTGTCGGACGTGATCTTTGGCACCCCTGCCCCGGTGCGCTCTGGGGCCAACCTGGGAGTGCTCAGTGAGGACAAGGTCAACGTCGTCATCCATGGCCACGAGCCGACGCTTTCCGAGATGATCGTGGCGGCGGCGCTCGACCCCGAGATGATCGAGTACGCCAAGAGCAAGGGAGCCAAGGGCATCCAGTTGGCCGGTATCTGCTGCACGGCGAACGAGACGGTCATGCGTCAGGGCGTGCCCCTGGCGGGTAACTTTTTGCAGCAAGAACTGGCCATCCTCACCGGCGCGGTCGAGGCGATGATCGTGGACATCCAGTGCATTATGCAGGGATTGGCCCCGATGGCGGATAATTTTCACACCGAACTGATCACCACCTCGCCCAAGGTCAAGATCGAGGGTGCCAGGCACATCGAGTTCGAAGAGAGCAGGGCGCTCGAGATCGCCAAGGAGATCGTCCGCCTGGCGATCGAGCGTTTCCCCGAGCGTCGCGAGACCCGTATACCCGACGAGCATAACCCGTTGGTGCCCGGTTTTTCCCACGAGTACATTGACTATGCGCTGGGCGGCTTTTATCGAGGCTCCCTGCGCCCGCTCAACGATGCCATCCAGGCCGGACGCATTCGTGGCGTGGTGGCCAACATCGGCTGCAACAACGCTCGCCTGTATCACGACAGCCTCTTCCACCATGTCGTCGTCGAGTTCCTCAAGAACGACATCCTGGTGGTCGAGACCGGCTGCGGGGCCATCGCCAGCGCCAAGCAGGGGTTCATGACCCCCGAGGCGGCGATGGAGTACGCCGGGCCGGGCCTGCGCGAGATCTGTGAGACGGTCGGCATCCCGCCGGTGCTCCACATGGGCTCCTGCGTGGACAACTCGCGCATCCTCACCGTCCTGGCGCAGATGGCGACCGAGGGCGGGCTGGGCGAGGATATCTCGGACATCCCCGCCGTCGGCATGGCGCCGGAGTGGATGAGCGAGAAAGCGATCTCCATCGCCACCTACTGTGTGGCTTCCGGGGCCTATGTCATCATGGGCGGCAGCGACGGTCCTGTCTCCGGCAGCGAGGAAGTGCTGCGGATCATGACTGAGGTTTGGGAGGAAAAGGTCGGTGGCAAGCTGGAGTTCGTCGAAGAGGCCGAAGAGATCGTCCGCCGATCCATCGAGCATATTGACAAGAAACGAGCTGACCTGGGGCTGCCCGAGTACGACGCCTCCAAGTGGGGCCAGAGCGGCGACCGGCGTATGCCGGAACTGCTCGAGCTTCCGCTGGAGGAGCGGATCGAAGCGGCTTACGGGACGGCGGTGTAGGAGGTGGAGGGAACATGTCAAAGTATATCGCAACACGTGCTATCCGCGGCGCCAACGGCCTTGTGGCCGAGGCGGACGCGCTACTAAAGAAGGCCATCGCCGAGAAGGGGGCCGACACGCCGGTGCAGTTCCCCAATACCGCCTACTTTTTACCGGTGACGTTGGGAATGTTGGCGCACGAGGTCGCCACGCTGGGCGATCTCGAGATGCCATTGGAGCACGCCAAAAAGCTCTTGCACCCACTGCCGGACGACAACCTGTGGGTACCCTATCTGGGCGAGACGCTCGATAGCGGCATGGCGACCCTGCTGGCCGCGGAGGCCATCGAAGGCATCCGCTTCGCCTACGGGGAGCAGCCGGAGCCTTATCCGGGACTTGAGTTGCTTGGTAGCACCAACTATCCTGATTTCAAGGGCGACGGCCACCTCAACGGCCCCATTGACGACATCCAGTTGCGCTCGTGGGGCATTCAGTTGGTGGACGGCCGTATGCCCGGCTTTGCCGCCCTCGTCGGCGCGGCCCGCTCGAACGAGGCCGCCGTCGGCATCGTGCGGGAGCTTCAGCGGCGCAACATCCTGATCTTTCTCTGCGGCAACACCAACGGCCGCTCCGTGATCGACCAGTTGCGCGAGGAAGGGGTGGAGATGGGTTTCGATACCTACATCATCCCCTTTGGCAAGGATACTCTCTCTGCTATCTACCCGATGGGCTTTGCCACCCGCTCGGCGCTGACGTTCGGCGGTCTGAAGGCCGGTCAGTGGCGGGATATTCTGCTCTACAACAAGTTCCGCGTCTTTGCCTTTGTGCTGGCGCTGGGGGAGGTGGACGATCTGAAGTACGCCGCCGCCGCCGGGGCCATCTCCTACGGCTTTCCCACCATCGCCGACACCATCATCCCGGAGATTCTGCCCACCGGCGTCACCCGCTACGAGCACGTCATCTCCATGCCCTGGAACGAGATCGAGGCGGAGGATGACACGGAGCGGGCGGCCAAGATGGTGCAGCGCGCCATCGAGGTGCGCGGCGTCAAGGTCAAGATCACCGAAGTACCCGTCCCCGTCCCCTACGGCTCCGCCTTTGAGGGCGAGGTCGTGCGTCGGGCCGACATGCGAGTCGAGTCTGGCGGCAAGGGCAGCCGTGCGTGGGAGTACCTGCGCATGGTGGACATGGACGACGTGGAGGACGGCAAGATCGAGGTCATCGGCCCAGGCCTGGAGAACATAGAAGAGGGCGGCTCGATGGACATGGGTATCCTGGCCGAGGTGGCCGGACGCAAGATGCAGGAGGACTTTGAGCCGGTGTTGGAGCGGCAGTTCCACTACTTTGTCAACGCTGCTTCTGGCATCCAGCACATCGGTCAGCGCGACATCACCTGGATCCGCATCTCGAAAGGGGCGGCGGACAAGGGATTCGACCTCAAGCACTTTGGCGAAATCCTCTACGCCCGCTTCCACGCTGACTTTGGCGCTATCGTGGACAAGGTTCAGGTCAAGATCATCACGGACCCCGAACTCTACGCCGAGTGGCTGGAAAAGGCGCGCGAGGCGTATGACTTTCGCAACCGGCGCCTGGCCGACCTGACGGACGAGGCGGTGGATACCTTCTATTCCTGCATCCTCTGCCAGTCCTTCGCTCCTACCCACGTCTGCGTCGTCAGCCCACAACGGCTGGGGTTGTGCGGGGCCTACAACTGGCTGGACTGCAAGGCTTCCTACGAGATCAACCCCACCGGCCCCAATCAGCCGATCGAAAAAGGCGATTGCCTGGACGAGGAGAAGGGATACTTCACAGGAGTCAACGAGTATGCCCAGGGTGCCTCTCAGGGCACGGTGGAAGAGGTCTCGATGTACTCGATCATGGAGAACCCCATGACGGCCTGTGGCTGCTTTGAGTGCATCATGATGGTCATTCCTGAGGCGAACGGTTTCATGGTCGTCAGCCGTGAGGATCCGAGCATGACGCCAGCCGGGATGACCTTTTCCACGCTGGCCGGCATGGCTGGCGGCGGATTGCAGACGCCGGGCGTGATGGGCATCGGCAAGTACTTTCTCATCAGCCCCAAGTTCATCCGCGCCGATGGCGGCCTCAAGCGCATCGTCTGGATGTCCTCTTTCTTGAAAGAGAGCATGGCCGAGGAGATGCAGGCGGCCTGCGAGCGGGAAGGAGACCCTGATCTGCTGGGCAAGATCGCCGACGAGACGGATTGCACGGACGTCGAGGGACTGCTCCAGTTCCTGGAGGAAAAGGGGCATCCGGCGCTTACGATGGAGTCAATTTTCTAGAATGAACGTCGAGGGCGTTGGAACTTGCCGGCGCCCTCGACGGTTGACCTGTGCCAGGTATGATTATCATCACTTGACCGTTGATCGGTTCGGTGCTATCCTGGTGGATGTTGAGTAAACCCATTGGTATATTGGTGGCGACGATTCATTTACCAATTACCAATCTACCAATCTACCAACTTTTAGGAGGATATACATGGCAGTTGAAATTCCTGTGGAAAAGTGGACAGGAGAGGTACGCGAGATCACGCTGGGGGCCACCGCCGATGAGGGGGGCACCCGCAGTCACACCGTCACCGTTGGCGGCGAGACCACACTTCCCTTTCTCCATTTTGAGGGCGAGATTCCCAACCCACCGCGTGTGGCTATCGAGATCGCGGATCGGAAGCCTGACGATTGGTCGCCGCTCCTGCTAGAAACCTGGAGCGACGCGGCAAACGACCCGGCAGCCTGGGCAAAGGCCGCCGAAGAGGCCGGCGCGGATCTGATTCTCTTGCAGTTAAGCCTGACGAAAAATGGGGATACTCCCACGACCGCCGAGGACGCCCGGGCCGCTACCCGCGCGGTACTGGAGGCCACCGGCTTGCCGCTGCTGGTCTTTGGTCCTGGTCAGGTGGACGCTGACAACGAACTGCTCGTGGCCGTGGCCGAGGAGGCGGCTGGTGAGCGGGTGGTGCTGGGCCTTTGCGAGGAGAAGAACTATCGCACCATCGTCGCGGCGGCGTTGGCCCACGATCACCTAGTGAACTCGCGCACGCCGATGGACGTCAACCTGTCGAAGCAGATGATCATCCTCATTTCCGACATGGGGCTGCCATTAGACCGCATCCTGATGGATCCCACGACGGCTGGTCTGGGCTACGGCCTGGAGTATGGCTATTCGGTGATGGAGCGGCTGCGCCTCGCGGCTCTCCAGGGGGATAAGGTCACACAACAACCCATGCTCGTCACTCCCGGCTACGAGTCCTGGCGACAGAAGGAGGCCAAGGTCGGCGAGGGCGTGCCGGAAGCGTGGGGCGATTGGCGCGAGCGGGCCGTTCTCTGGGAGACCCTGACGGCGACGGCCCTTATCGAGACGGGAGCCGATATCCTTGTTCTGCGACACCCCGAGACGGTGCAGCGCGTCAAGGCATTCGTCGACCAGTTGATGGAAAAGTAGGAGGAGAGACCATGGCATTGACAGGATTACAGATCTATAAGCTTTTGCCCCAGACCAACTGCAAGGAGTGTGGTTTTCCCACCTGCCTGGCTTTTGCGATGAAGCTGGCGGCCAAGCAGGCGGAACTGGCGGCCTGCCCCTACGTCTCGGACGAGGCGCAGGCGCAACTGGCGGCTGCGGCGGCTCCGCCCATTCGCCTGGTCACGGTGGAGGGACCGGGGCACAAGGTCGAGGTCGGCAACGAGACTGTTCTCTTCCGCCACGAAAAGACCTTTTTCCACCAGCCGGGCGTCTTTGTGCGCGTCAAAGATACCACGCCCGTCGAGGAGATCAAAGAGACGGTGGGCGCGGCGATGGGCTTTTCGGTGGATTATGTTGGAATGGACCTCTTTTTGGATGGCATCGCGATCGAGGCGGCCTCTGGCGACGCCGGTGCTTTTGCCGCTGCGGTGAGCGCAGTGCAGGAGGCGACCGAGCGTCCGCTGATCCTCGTCGCTTCTGACGCGGATCTGCTCAAGGCGGGCCTCGAAGCGGCTGACGGCGCTCGTCCGCTTCTCTACACGGCCACCCCCGAGAACTGGGAGCAGATCGCCGCGCTGGGCAAGGAGGCAGGCGCCCCCGTCGCCGTCCGCGCCGACTCGTTGGACGAACTGGCCGATCTGACGGAAAAGATCAAGGGAGCCGGTGTACAGGACATGGTGCTGGATCCCGGCGTGCGCGATGCCAGCGGCACGCTGGTCACGCTGACGCAGTTGCGCCGTCTGGCGCTCAAGGAAAACTTTCGCCCGCTGGGGTATCCCATCATCACCTTCCCCGGCGATGGCGCAGCCGACCCGACCGAGGAAGCCATGCTGGCCAGTCAGCAGATCGCCAAGTACGGCGGTTTCGTCGTCCTGGATACCTTTACGCCAGCCTCGGCCTACGCCCTGCTGGCGCTGCGGACGAACATCTATACCGATCCGCAAAAGCCGATCCAGGTGCAACCGGGCATCTATGAGATCAACGACCCCAAGTCCGACTCGCCGCTCTTGGTCACCACCAACTTCTCCATCACCTACTTCTCTGTGGCGAACGAGGTGGACGGAAGCGGAATGCCGGGCTGGCTGTTGGTGGCCGATGCTGAGGGTATGAGCGTGCTCACCGCCTGGGCCGCCGGCAAGTTCGATGCGGAGCGCATCGCCAAGTCGGTCAAGACGACCGGCGTCGAGGAAAAGCTGGGGCACAAAAAGATCATCATCCCCGGCCACGTATCGGTGTTGCTGGGCGAGTTGGAAGAGGAATTACCGGGCTGGGAGATCCAGGTCGGACCGCGCGAGGCGGTGGATCTGGCCGGCTACCTGAAGTTGTGGAGTGCGGCATAGCTGGTAGATTGGTAAAGGGGGACGCCTGTACCATTTTACCAATCTACTGATATACCAACAACGTACTGACAATGGCAACCTATAAAGTTCGATTTTTACCCCTCGACCGCGAGGTAGAGGTGGCTGAGGACGCGCTTCTGAGCGACGCCGGTCAGCAGGCGGGTGTTGACATCCAGATGCCCTGCGGCGGGCAGGGACGCTGCGGTCGCTGTGCGGTTATCGTTCAAGAGGGGGAGGTGCGGAGGTATTCGACTCAGCGCCTCTCCCCCGCGGACGTGGAAGCCGGTTACGCGCTGGCCTGCCAGACCGTCGTCGAGGGGGATGTCGTCGTCCTCATCCCGCCACAGGAAAAGATCGAGCGGCGGCTGAAGGAGAGCAAACGGGCGGCCAAGGTTGAACTGCCCTTCCCCTACGATCTGCACGACCAGCCGTTGCGCAAGTACGCCATCACCCTGGATCCGCCCTCCTTACAGGATCAGACCGATGACTGGTCTCGCCTGCAGCGAGCTTTGGTCCGTCGTTACGATCTGCGCGGACTGGAGGCTTCTCTGCCGGTATTGCGCAAGCTGGGCCGGGCACTGCGAGAGGGGGAGTGGACGGTCACCGTGGTGGTCGAGCTGGACGCCTGGGACCGTCCCGATGGCCCGTCCCATAGTGGCGTAGGCCTCTACGGGACTGCGCCTCGCCTGATAGACGTTCTGCCCGGGGAGCACCTGGAAAGTCTGTGGGCGGTGGCGATCGACATCGGCACGACCAGCAACGTGGTCTGGCTGGTGGACATGATCAGCGGCGAGGTGATGACCCAGAAGGCCGATTACAATGGGCAGATCGCCCGGGGCGAGGACGTCATCTCGCGCATCATCTATGCCTCCAAAGGGAACGGCCTGGAGGAGTTGCAGGGGTTGGTGATGGAGACGCTCAACCGGCTTTTGAATCAGGCGGCGCAGGAGCGAGGGATTCGCACCGACCAGATCTATAAAGCGGTGGTGGCGGGTAACAGCACGATGATCCATCTCTTCACCGGCGTCCCACCCGAGTCCATTCGCTTGATGCCCTTCATCACCGTCGTCAACCAGTTCCCGCCTTTCCCGGCCCACGAGATCGGCCTGGAGATCAACCCGGAGGCGCCGGTGGACTGCCTGCCTGGCATCGCCTCTTACGTGGGGGCCGACATCACGTCGGGCGTGGTCAGTTCCAGGATGTGCGACATGGAGGAGCTATCGCTGTTCGTGGACATCGGGACGAATGGGGAGATGGTGCTGGGGGATTGCACCTGGCTCATCGCCTGCGCCTGTTCCGCCGGGCCGGCTTTTGAAGGGGCCGGGGTGGTGCACGGGATGCGCGCTACCGCTGGCGCCATCGAAGAGGTTTGGATCGATCCCGAGACGTATGAAGCCACCCATCGCGTGATCGGTGAGGAAAAACCGCGAGGTCTCTGTGGCTCCGGGCTGATCTCGCTCCTGGCAGAGATGTTCATCGCCGGAGTGATGGACAAGAGCGGCAACGTCAATCTGGATCTGCCCACGAACCGGGTGCGGGAGGGGGAGCACGGGTCAGAGTACGTGGTGGCCTGGGCCGAAGAGACCGCCACGGGCGAGGATATCGTCATCACCAAGGTGGACATCGAGAACCTGATGCGGGCCAAGGCGGCCATCTACGCCGGGTTCTCGATCCTGGCCCGCAGCGTGGGGTTGACCATGGCGGACGTGGGGCAGGTGCTCATCGGCGGGGCCTTTGGCCAACACCTCAACGTGGAAAAGGCGATCCAGATCGGCATGCTGCCCGACAAGCCCTACGATAACTTTCATTTCCTGGGCAACACGTCGGTGCGCGGAGCGTACATGGCGCTCCTTTCGCGGGAGATGCGGGAGCAAGTGACCGAGAAGGGAAAGATGATGACCTATCTGGAGCTTTCGGCGGATAACACCTTTTTCGACGAGTTCAACGCGGCGATGTTCCTGCCGCACACGGACGAGAGCCAGTTTCCATCGGTGGCGGCGCTTTTGGAAGGGGAATAGGCTGGGAGGTTGAGCGATGCGGAAAGTAATTATCTGTGTTTATCAATTGGAGAAATTGAGTTGACAACAACCATCGCATTAGCAGGCAAAGGCGGAACCGGTAAGACTACTATCTCTGCACTTCTCATCCGCTATCTGCTCGAGGAGCGGAGCGGTTCCATCCTCGCCATTGACGCCGACCCTGCCACCAATCTCAACATGGTGTTGGGAATGGAGATAGAGGAGACGGTCGGCGATATCCGCGAGGATATGCTTGATATGGTCCAATCCAGCGGTGCGCTGGCCGGCTCGATGCCCGGTGGGATGAGCAAGCAGGATTATCTGGACTACCAGGTGCAGATGGCGCTGACGGAGGGAGAGCGGGTGGACTTGCTGGTGATGGGACGACCCGAAGGCCAGGGCTGCTACTGCGCGGCCAACCAGATGTTGCGCGTGATCGTAGATCGGCTGGAGAAACAGTATGATTATGTAGTGATCGACAACGAGGCCGGGATGGAACATCTCAGCCGACGCACCACCCGTGATGTGGACGTTCTGCTGCTGGTGACCGATCCGACGCAACGAGGACTCGTCACCGCGCATCATATGGCAAACATGGTGCCGGAGTTGGAGATCGGCGTGGGCCGCGTCTACCTGATCGTCAACCGGCTGCGGGGCGAGATGCCGGCGCCGTTGATCCAAGCTGTGGAGCAGAAGGGACTTGATTTGTTGGGTACAGTGTCGGATGACCCGGCGATGGCCGAGTTCGAGTTTACCGGTCGTCCGCTGGTGGAACTGCCGGAGGAAACGGCGGTATATCAATCTGTGCGAGGGTTGGCACGAAAAATATTAATAGAAGTAGATCGGTAGATTGTTGGCACGACCGATATATACCACAAAAAGGAGGTAGTCAGTATGTATAT